>MDTB01202407.1_pt1 | contig 28427 bp, 22 predicted proteins | sample 811161 | NCBI WGS metagenome assembly MDTB01 (sample SAMN05326650, study PRJNA326480) | marine metagenome | isolation source: seawater | place: Mediterranean Sea | collected 2009
AAACATTTTTTTTCCATCGGGGGTTATCGCTATTCCGGATGTGGATGGTTCATTAACGTCATCACCCAAGTTTGGATTTTTAAATTGTTTAAAAACAGGGTTAACTATTTCTGCATGAACAGTTTGCATTACAAAGCATAAACAAAATGCAACTAAAAATAACCTCTTTGTCATGTTGGATTATTTTTTCTTTATTAATTCAGTATTATTTATATTTATAGCCATACAAGTAATATCATCTCTTAATTTTTCAGCACCCCAGTTTAATTCTTTTTCTATAGACTCTACAATATTTTTTGGTGTCATTTCAGTCATGTTATCTATGATCTTTTGTACTCCTTCAGCCCCTAATTCCTCACCATTTTTTAAATAACCCTCTGTTACACCATCAGTATAAACAACGAATGTTTTATCTTTAAGGTTCATAGTATTTGATTTTACCATTGACTCAGTGAAATATTTAATAATTCCAATGGGCGGCATTTCTGATTTGATATATTCATAATTTTTATTTTGATCAAAAGTTAAAATACTTTCGTGCCCTGCATTTATAAAAACGAGTTCTCCAGTTTTAATATTTAATTTTCCAAAAACAGCTGTTACAAACATCCCTTTAAATTTAGCCTCAACAAGTTCATTATTCACTCCGAACACAACTTTTTCTAATGGAAACTTTAAATTTGTTAAGGTTCTAAATATTGAAGATGCTTTTGCCATATACATACCTGCTTTAACCCCTTTTCCTGATACATCGGCTAAGGTAAAAAAATACTCTTCTGGAGTTGATCTTACGACATCAAAATAATCTCCTGAAACATCTCGAGCTGGTACATTTTTGGCAAAGATGAAGTTTTCAAATTTTGATATATCTGGAAACAAGCTTTTTTGAACACCGGCTGCAAGCTCACGCTCTTTTAAAAGTTTAGCTTCTTTTTGTAGGTTATCTAAAGCTATTTTATTTTCCTCAATAAATCTAAAATATAAACCCGTTAAAAAAGTAACTGTTACAATAAAGATTGGGTAACTCATATCTACCAATTCAGATCTAAATTTATAAATACAAAAACCGATAACTATTATCGCCAGAATATTTCCAAAAAAAATTGATAAACTTAATTTAGGTTTTACTCTTTGAGATAAAATAAAAGTAATCAAAGCAACGATAATAGAAAATAACAATTCAAATATATATGTATTAGGATTTCTTATTAAATAGGATTGATCTAAGATATTCTCAATAACATTAGCATGAACCTCTACTCCTGGAACAGTGATCCCAAGAGGAGTTTTAACTAAATCAAAAAGTCCTTGCGCAGAGGCACCAATCAAAACATATTTATCTGTAAAAAAATCTGATTGAAATTTTCCATCATAGACATCACCAGCAGATATGAACTGGTTTTTATCTGACTTTTTATACTTAATCCAAATTATACCATTAGGGTCTGAATTGATTTTGTATGGTCGGGCACTAATTCTTTGAATTCCAACCTCGTTTAATTCAACATAAATATTTTTTTGTTTTGAACCAACTCGAACCATTTCTAGTCCCATTGTTGGGAATATCTTCTTATCAAACTGTACCACTAGCGGCAATGATCGGATAATACCGTCTAATTGATCTAAAAAAGAAATTGAACCTAAACCTTTCACATCTTTTTCTAATACTTCAAGTGAACCAATTGAATATGGATATGAATAAGTAAATTCCTTTGGATTGCCACCTTTAGATAAAAATCTCGCCTTAGCTTTTCGGTTATAATTGGAATGTGAGGGAACATTACTGCCTAAAACTGCAATTATTGATTTAGATTGTTTAAGTTTCTCAGAAAAAATTTCATCTGGACTTTTTAATTTCTGAAGCTCTGCGATATCTGACGGAATTAACCCATATGATTTTATGATTTCATCAGGAGACTGTTTATCTTTTTCAGTAAAAAAAATATCGAAACCTATCGCTTTTGGATTTGACTCATTTATTTTATCTAAGATATCTGCAAAAACTTTTCTATTCCAAGGAAACTGACCAAACTTTCCCAAACTGTTTTCATCAATGTCTATTATAACAACATCAGATTCTTTTTTTTCAGCAAATACTTTTTGATATAAATCAAAACTTAAATATGAAATTGATTTAACAAATGCAGGATTGATTATTTTTATTAATATAAGGAAAACTAATAAGATTGAAAAGATAAAATAATTAGTATATTTTTGAAAAAAAGCTTTCACGTAACGAATTTAACTCTAATTATAGTAAAGTAAATGGTATTGAGTAATTGCTAAAAATTACTTCTTTTTCTTTCTTTTCTTTTTCTTGGCTTTTTTCTTAGCTGTTCTTTTTTTCTTTTGAATTTTTTTCTTTTTCTTAGCCTTTTTCTTAACTACTTTTTTCTTTTTCTTAGGTTTTTTCTTTTTAACTTTTTTCTTTTTAGCAGCTTTTTTCTTCACTACTTTTTTCTTTTTAGTAGCTTTCTTCTTCACTACTTTTTTCTTTTTAGATCCTTTTTTCTTCACAGCTTTTTTCTTTTTAGATCCTTTTTTCTTCACAGCTTTTTTCTTTTTAGATCCTTTTTTTTTCACTGCTTTTTTCTTTTTCTTTTTACCTTTTTTATTTTCTGCTTTGGCTTTTTTCTTAGCATTTTTCTTTTTTTCTGCTCTTTCAGTTTTGATAGCTACTTTTTTCTTTTTATCTTTCTTAATATTTTCTTTTATGATTGATTTTATTTCTTCTTTTTCAAATCCTAGAGCTTTTAATTCTTTTTTAAGTTCCTTTTTAATCTTTTTTCTCTCAGCTTTTGGGTCATCAGATGTATATTTTGCAACTCGTAATGCCTTCATTTTCTTATTGAATTTCTTTAACTGATTTTTAGTAATCTTTTTTGCCTGACCAGGAGCTTTACCTTTTGACATTGATGTAATGCTATAAGGATTATCTAATAGAGTAGATCCAAAATTGTTTCCAACAAGAACTGCCCCAGGTCTCATACCTAGAGTGTTATTTTTTCCTGGTCCGATTAATAAAGTGTCAGTCTTCCCTCTTGAAACAATTGTTTGGAACTCAGTTCCTCTTGAACCTAAAGTACCCTCAGGAACTTCTACGGTTAAGCTGTCAGGATTTTTTTTACTAATTAATCCTGATATTACTTTTAAACTTCCTTGTTTTACACTCGCAACTATTTTTCCATCATTTGTAGCAGGATCAAAAATAAATGTATCCATCACAACTTCAGAGTCTTCACCAATTGTGAATGTTGATTGATCTAATAATAAAATTTGAGTACCAGAGCCTGTACCTGCAAAAATTGTCTCATTTAAATAAATTTTGTCACCAGTTTTTAATTCTCTAGTTTCAGTTTTAACTGTGCCTGAAGTTGCTCCAACAATTCCAACTAACTGTTTTTCTATAGTCAACTCTTCATTTGCTTTAGCGCTTAGGCTTCCAAAAAACAATAAAGCTAAAATTACTGTAACAATTTTTCTCATAAAATTGGAAAATAACAGTTTTCTATAAAAATAAAATATTTATTATTCAAAAATAGTCCTTTAAAGGGCCTTAAAATAACAATTTTTTAATGATCAAATAAGAAAATAGCAAAATCTACTTATTGATATTTAAAGATTTGGTAAAACTAACTGCAAAAGAATCTGCAATATAATCATAGTTTAATATATTCGCCTCAGATATTAATTTTTCATAAGATAAGTTCAAAAAAAGAGTTCTATTTGGATCTAATGCAGGGAAAAAATCTCCTAATGCTTTTGTAATCATAATGTCAGAGGTCATAGAATGATCTGATCTAATTGTACTTGAGGTTACAGAGGAATCCTCTTTTTTATAATCATTAAAACTATGAGAATTACCAACAGATATAAATGCCCAAGGAAATGCAAAATTTAATACAAGACCAATATCATAAGTTTCAGCATCATTTCCTGCATCAACAACAGCATCACTATCAGTGTAACCCAGACTTAAAGAAGAAGAAATTATTTGGGTAATGATTAAATCATATCCGAGAGAATAACTGTGTGATATTGAATTAGTTTCATGTGCAGTGTCGTCCTCTGAATTGTGATTTGCTTTTGAGTCTGAGTATGAATATCCATAACTAAAAGAATTTCTTTCCCCAACTGAGAAAAATCCTCCAATACCATACATAAAAGAAAAGCTATCAGCATCATGTTGGGCATCAGATTTGTTGGCTATTAAATAAGGACTTAAACTTTGATTTCCTAAAGTAGTATCAAAGGCAAAAGTAAACCCATAACTCTGGAAATCATCATCGGCCTCTTTATATTGGTTAGATGTTGTATGGGCTAAATTTAATAATAAAGATGACTCTTCACCAATAGGTCTCGTTGCAGTTATTCCTAAAGATGCACTTTCTGTTCTATCAAATTTTGCAGAATTAAATTCAGCTTTTTCATCAGACTCCATTTTAAATCTAGACTTTGAAACACTATTAATATTATCTGTAAAGTTTAAACCAAAACCAATATCTGCTGAAATATTCCATAAACTGGGTTCTCTATCTAAGATTTCCTCTTCAATTTCTTTTAAAGTTTCTAAATCCTCTGGGCTAAGATCTGCTCTTAGTTTCATCTCTTCAATAATTGTGTTAGCCTTCTCTGGTGAGTCTACTTGGACTAAAACAGATAATAAATATAACTTGATCTCAATATTTTCTGGATAAATCATTGTTAGTCTTTCAAGGGTTGAGATCGTTTGTTTGTAATTTCCCATTTTACCTTGTTGTTGTGCATATTTTAAATTCAAATCTAGATCATTTGGTTTTTGTAAAATCTGCATATAGGTAATATTTTTCTCAGAAGAAAATACAGAAGTCGTGATCAACAAAAGGGTTGATATTAAAACTAGCTTAAATCTATTTAACTTTAAAAACATAAACATTGAAGGATATTTGGTGTATTATTTTTTTCAACTATTAAGATAATAAGGAAAAACTAGCAAGAACTGTCATCAACAACGTTCGAGTCACTAACTGCAAGTGTGCAAGAACCACCTTTATATACCGCAGTTGCTATAAAACCTGAAGCCCCCTCATCTGGTTCTTCAATGCAGAAATAAAATTCAATCTTACTGTCAATATAATTTGCATTATTAGAAAAAAGGTTCCTTCCAACTTCTTGATTTACAGCTTCACCGGCGTCTTTCGTATAACTGTTTGCGCAATCTTCGCTACTTGTCCAATAATAACCAGAATTAGAAAAAAAATTCTGATTGAGCCAAAGATATTTGCATTAAGGTATTTTTGGCAGCTGTAATTCTTGCGCCCTTAGTATAGCCACTATAAGCAATAGTGCCGACTGCACCTAAAATTCCTATAATGGCTACAACAACTAATAGTTCTATAAGTGTAAAACCTTTAAAAGTTTTAACTTTCACCTAGTCTTTTTCAATCTTATTTTCCAAGGGATCGTCACCACCATAATTAGTAGTTACAGTTATATCTCCACCAGTAGCATCATCTCCAGCATCATCAGTAGCAACTAACGCTGTAAAGCCTTTGCCACCGCTAGCAACTACAGCATCTTCTCCTGAAGATGAAAATGGGTTTTTATCTTGAAATGGCGTGTCATCACCTAAAAGTTGGTCAACAACCTCTGACGGTTTTGAGCTACATTCTACGTCTGGACTATCACCAGATTGATCTACGCCAAATAAACTATCTACATTACCTAAGCCACACTTAGCAAGTTCAGATGAAATATATTTCACTACATTTGCGTGAATAGCCTTTGATGAATTTTTTCTAGCAGCCTCAGTGTAACCGTTGTAAGCTACAACCCCAACAGCAGCTAAAGTTCCAATAATTGCTACAACAACTAGCAATTCAATAAGCGTAAAACCTTTGTTATTTTTCATTTTTTATTCCTCTTTTTAATTATTAACCGATAATTAATAATAATTTATTTGATATGTAAATACTTTATAAGCATCAAATAATCTAATAAAAACAAAAGATTTCACCCAGATTGAGCAAAAATTATACATTTTGAGTTTAATTTATGTTATCAGTAAAAAAATTTAAAGTTTATGACATATAAAGTAACAGAAGAAGGTAATGTCAGCACAGTCTTTCTAAATGGTGAAATTGATATGGACGTTACTGAAAAGGCCAAAGAGGTAATTTTACCTTTAGTAGAGACTGGTAAAGAAGTTCACCTTAATTTGAAAGATGTTTCTTACATGGATTCCTCAGGAATTTCCGTTTTAATTGAAAGCCATCAAAAAGCTTTAGAAAACAATACTAAAGTTATAGTCAAAGAGGTAAGTAAATCTGTTTTAAAAGTAATTATGATGGCAAAACTTGAGCAGATTCTTAATCTTGAATAATGAATATAGAAGAGTCTAAAGATTTTCTAGTCAGTACCGCAAGCCTAAAAGAAGTGAGAGTCTTTTCTAGAGAAGTATTTGAAAAATTAAAACTCGAACAAGATTTAAAAGATGAATTAGTTTTAGCAATTGCAGAGGCGGCACAAAATATAGTTAAGCATGGTTATAAAGGTGTAGATGGCACAACTGACAGAATGCAAATTAAAATTTCAATGAAAGACTCAGAATTAGAAATAGGTTTTTTTGATAAAGGTAAAGCTGTTGTTCCTGGAAATGTACAACATAGAAAACTAGATGATATTAAACCTGGAGGCTTAGGAACTTTTTTTATAAAGCAAATTATGGATGCCGCTGTATTTAAAAAAGATGAAAAAGGTTGGGTTAACCATTTAATATTAACAAAAAAAATTAACTAATTTATTAATGCACCAACATTGAATATTGGCGAGTACATTGCAATCATTAAACCTCCGATCATTAAACCCATAAATACAATCATTATAGGTTCAATTAAACTAGACATGTTATCTACTGCCCCGTCAAATTCCTCTTCATAATACATAGCAACAGAATTAAACATTTCATCAAGTTGACCAGTTTGTTCACCAACTGAAATTAATTGACTAAAGGTAGGTGGAAATAAAGGCTCTTTTAAAAAGAGTTTAGTTAAAGTTTCTCCAGAAAAAACTCCTTTCTTAACATTATCAATTGCCTCTGTCACAACTACGTTATTACTTACTGATTTTGCAATGTCTAAACTTTCTAATAAGTTGACACCTGCTGCACTTAAATTCCCTAATATTAAAGAAATTCTTGCAATCAATGATTTTAAAATAAGATCGCCAAATACTGGCAGTCGTAAAACTTGTTTATGCCATTTGTATCGTATTGCTGCATTTTTAGTCGTTAAGTATCTAAAAGCCACTACAAAAGAAATAATAGAGATAAGCATTATCAGTCCGCCTGTTCCCCTTAAAAAGTCACTCATACCCAGAATAACTGCTGTGGGCGTGGGTAAAGCAATACCCATTCCGTCATACATTTTTGCAAATACAGGTACTACTTTAATCAACATAAATGCGCTAACTACTACAGCGACTGTAAACATTATGCTTGGATACATTAAAGCACTTTTGATTTTCTTCTTTATTTTCTCTTTTTTCTCTAGTGCATCAACAATTTTTAAAAGAAAAACATCTAGTTTACCGCTGGCCTCACCAGCTTTAATTAAATTCACATATACGTTATCGAACAGATCGGGATATTTTTCGAATGATTTTGATAATGAAACACCTCCCTCTAGGCTTTTTCTAATATCCTCTACCACATCTCTCATCGCTGGGTTTTCTACTTGATCTCTTAGCATTTCAAGTACATTCAAAATTGGAAGTCCAGCCTTTACCATGGTTGCAAATTGCTTTGAAAAAACAACCAAATCCTCGGGTTTTACCTTCTTTTTAAATAAGCTAAAGCCTTTACCTTTAGGCTTGTCTTTTACAGCATCTTTTTTTTTCTTACCTTTTGTTAAATTAGTTATAATTATCTTTTGTTCTTTTAGTTTGTGAGAAGCCTCGTCTTGATTTAAAGCCTCAATTTCTCCCTCTATGTACTTACCTGCTGAAATTCCCTTATAAGTGTATAATTCCATTTGCTAATTACGAGTTTGAAAGGACTCGTTCAAACTCTCTAAAATTTAAATCTCCAGCTGCAATCATTTTTCTACCCATGTCAGCCATGGTTTGAAAACCCTCTTTAGTAGCGATTTCTTTTAACTCTGGAGTAGTTGCTTTCTTTAAAATTGCCTCTTTAATTGGTTTTGTTACATTTAAAATCTCATAAACACCCATTCTTCCCTTAAATCCTGTATCCTTGCATTTAGGACATCCTTTTCCTTTTTGAGCTTTCACTCTTGATGCGAGCTCAGGTGAGAAACCAAGATCTGTTAAAACTTTTGGTGTCACATCTTCATCAGGTACTCTACAATCTTTACATGATTTTCTTGCTAACCTTTGCGCTAACACCAAACTACAAGCTGCACTTATTAAATAGTCTGGTGTACCCATATTCTGTAATCTTGTAATAGTGCTAGGTGCATCGTTAGTATGGAGGGTACTAAAAACAAGGTGGCCTGTAAGTGCAGCCTTTAAACCAATATCAACTGTCTCTTTATCTCTCATCTCACCAACCAGAATAATCTCAGGATCTTGACGTAAAAATGACCTTAGAGCTGCTGCAAAATTTAATCCAATATCATCTTTAATTTGAACTTGTCCGACACCATCAAGCTCGTATTCAACTGGATCCTCTGCAGTTAAAATATTTAAATGTGGTTTGCTTACTTCTTTTAAAATACTGTATAAGGTTGTAGTTTTTCCTGATCCTGTAGGACCGGTCACAAGAACTAAACCTTGTGTACTATGAATTGCTTTTCTAAGATTTTTTAAGTCAGTGTCATCAAAATTTAATTGTTCTAAAGTTATATCTCCTGCGTCCTTGTTTAAAATACGCATTACAATTCTTTCATTATTTGCAGTAGGCAAAATAGATAAACGTAAATCTACAACCTTACCTTCAATTTTAAAATTGATTGCTCCATCTTGTGGTAATCTTCTTTCTGCAATATCTAATTTACCCATTATTTTAAATCGAGTAACAACTGCACCATAATTATCGTGTAAAAATTTTTGATACTGGTCTTGTTCTTGTAACATACCGTCTAATCTATATCTTACTCTTGATGAAAATCTGTAAGGTTCAATGTGAATATCACTAACACCTAATTTAATTGCCTCTGCAACAACAGCTGTACTAAATTTTATAACTTCTGACTCATTTTCTATTGCTTCAATATCTTCTTCTGGTTTTTTATCTAAAACTTCCCCTGCTTCACCAAGTTCAGAGTCAAAAGTTTTAGTTTTTTCTTTATTGTCTTTTCGTATAGTTTCTGTTGTTACGTCACCACTCTCACTTAAAAGCTTGTCTATGAATTTTGATATTTCAGAAACTTTTGCTGCATGTAATTCAATATTTTTTTTAGTGATAGCTTTTAAATTTCTCATCAGACCAAGTTTTGAACTGTCTGATATTGCAATATGCAAAGTATTACCCTCAACCTTAAATGGTGCTACAAAATTTACATTGATGTAATTTGATGGTAGCACAGACTTGATTTCATCTGTAATTGCGTGCTTTGATAAATCAACAATCTCTAAACTTTGCTCTTTAACTAATACATCTACTATTTGTTTTTCATCAGTAAGTTTTAATTCAAAGACCGCATCAATTTGAGATTTGTTACCTTCGGTGCTAATTTTTTTTATATTTATTAAATCTTTGCCTGAAATAATGTCGTTATCTATAAGTACATTTATAAGATTTATTTCGCTTTCTCGACTTATCTTCAACATATTATAAAACTCTCGGTGCTATAAATACTAATAACTCGTCTAAGTTATCAGTTTTTGATTTTCCTTTAAATAAATTTCCTAAAACAGGGGTATCACCTACGCCTGGTAATTGTTGTTTGCTATTAGTTGATGAATTTTTTTTGATACCACCAATTACAACAATATCGCCGTCAGCTACTAGTAATTTGGTGCTTATTTCCATTTTGTTAATTGCTGGATCACCTGCATTTGATCTGTTTGGAGTGTCGTTGTTAACTTGTATAGTTAAGAGTACATTTCCGTCTCCAATTATACTCGGCGTAACTGTCATTTTTAAAGCTGCCTCTTTAAATTGCGTGTCAGTTCCCCCATCACCGCTAGATGCATAAGGTATTTCCTCACCTTGAGTAATAGTGGCAACTTGATTATCTAATGTGAATACTTTTGGATTTGAAATGGTTTTACCTAAACCTTGAGTCTCTAGAGCAGTGATTTCCGCTTTGAGCACTGCTGAACCTGTCTTTCTTAAAATACCAATACCGCTTGTAGCTCCTGCAGCAGAAAAATCTGTGAGACTATCAGTTGCTGCACCAAGAACTGCTGTTCCTGCATTAGCTGGTCCATCCCCAGTGCTTGCATTTTGTACACCACCAATAATTTTTCCTTGTCTGTTATAGTATCCACCAAGTCTTGTGCCTAATGCTCTTTCAAAATCAGAATTAGCTTCAACAATAAATGCTTCTATTAAAACTTGTTTAGTTCTTACATCAATTTCTTTAATAATTTTATCAACAATATCTAAATCAGTTTCTTTTCCTCTTACAATAACAGATCTAGTTGTTTTTTCTTCAGTAATTTTAATTGGTGAAAAATTATCATCAATTGATGCGAAAAGTTCTGTTAAAGTAGATTTTGCTTCAGCTGGAGTTATATAATATAGTCTAAATATTTCTGAAATTATTGGTTCAACCGAGTCTTCAAGTTCTACTTTTTTCTTAACTGCCGAAGCTCGAGCTGTTTTAGTACTTTCCTGTGCTGTCAAGTTAGCTGGGGAATGAACTCTGATTAAATTACTTGAAACATCAAAGTCAGCAGCAAAATTTTTTAAATCTAATATTGCATTAAAAGCTTTATCCCATGGGACGTCGACTAATTGTGCATTTATTGACCCTGCAACTTCCTCGCCAACTAAAATGTTAATATCCCCTGCTTGGGCCATTAGATTCATGGCCTCTTTATAATCTAAGTTTTGAAACTTAAATGATACGTTTTGTTTTAAGGATTTAAAACTTTCAGGAATTAAGAGATAATTTCTTTTTTTCTGTGAGGATATTTGTTTTCTTTTTCCAAGTTTTATTACATCACCTTCAATAGGTTGGGGCCCCATTTCTACAGTTTTATCAACAGTTTCTTTTCCTGTTACTCTAATATCTTCTTTTATTAGTGGTGTGTTATGTTTAAATCCGCCCTTTTTAAATTTACCATCTGTAGTACATCCGGTTAAAAAAATTGATAATAAAATTATGGGTGTAATAAATTTAAAATTCATTTGTTTCTCTAATTTGGTTTTTAAAATTTAGGGATATAAAATTGTCTTCTCCTTTTTGAAATATTGCTTCTTTAATATTTACCTCAACTAATTTTAATCCTTTTGATAATTCTTCTTGCACTTCAAGGGTTATAAATTCTCCTGAGTCATCCACAAAAGTTGCAAACGATTTTAAAGAGCCATTAAAAACTCCTACTAATTTATATTTACTCAAATTCATTAATTCTTCCTTTTGAGTAACATCCGATACTATTGAGCTAGCAGTTCCATCATCTCCCGCAAAGGGGTCATTTAAAGGCAATGGCTCTTCATGACTATCAGTCAAGCCAATTTTAGAAAAAGTCATTAATAATAAAGTCAAAAGAGCAATTCTAAAAAAATTCATCTGGTAACCCCACTATAGTTAATACTCCTGTTACAACTATCGCGTTAGTTGTATTCCCTTTTAACACTTTTATGGATTCTTTGTCAAAGTTTAACATCTTTTGAGATAAGGAGACTTGTCTTTTAAACTTAATATATCCAAGAAAATTGCCTTTAATTTCATAACTTACGGGTATCCTATAATAAGCGATACTTTTTTTCTGTGTCTGTTTTTTTTTTGACTTCTTTTTTTTCTTTTTCTTTTTTGACTTTGATAAAGAGCTCTTAGTGACAGCTGAAGCGTTACCCTTATTAATTTTAGAAATAATTAATCCGTTTATTGAGGCATATTCACTTAACGTTTGATATAGGCCTTCAACTTCTGCTTTCGAATGGAAAAGCGTTGAATAATTTTCGTATTCTGGTTTTACTTTTTTGATCTTCTTCTTAATTGATATAATCTCTTTATTAAATTTTGTAGTCTCTGTTTTTTTTACATTCATATCCTCTAATTGAATTTTCTTTTTTTCAACAATAGGATTTAAAATAGCATAATAGATAATTAAGAAAAAAATAACTGAACCAGCACCGATACCAATTTTAATTAATACTTTTTTATCAATAGTCTTAATTTTCGATACTAGATCATCAATTTTAATATTTTTTAAATCAATATTTTTTAAATCCATAAAATTTATCCTTTTACCTGTACTAAAATTTTAAATCCTTTTTTGATATTAGATCCCGCTTTTGACTTTGGTAAATTCATAGAGCCCAAGGATGCTTGTTGAACTAACTTTTGAGTATTTAAATTGTTAATTAATTTTAATATATCTTGATCGGTTGCAGCAGAGCCTAGAAGTATGATAGATTTTTTTCCATCATATTGTATAGAATTAAATTTTACTCTTTTTGGTACACTCATAGCTATCTGTGCTAAGTATCTATAACTTAAACTTTTGTTAGACTTAAGAGTTTTACTTAGTTGCAATGTTTTAGTCATTACCCCTAACTCTTTACTAAATTTCTTTTTTTGATTTTCTCTTAGTTTATGTTCTTTTGCAATTTTATCGTAATCTTGTAATTTTGAATTGTAAGAATAAATTTGCCAAAATGATAATCCAAACAATAAAGTATAAATCGCAAGAACAGCTCCTGCCACTCCTTTGAAAGCAAATTTAGAAAATGCTTTCATTTTTTTCTGTTTTATCATGCCTGCTCTGTCAGGAAGAAGGTTGATATTTTTTACTGCTGTTACAAATTTATAATAACCAAATACATCTAGTTTTCTAAAAGCAAGACCTATTACTGTAGATAAGTAAGATCTATTTTGTAGGTTTGTTGATTCAACATTTTGTTGTGGAATTTTTAATCCATCAATTGGGTCAAATAAGTTGAAACCAACATTGGCCATACTTTTTCTAAAAGTAGATAAGTAATCTTCTACATTAACTAAATCAGAAACTACTTTTATATTTCTTATTCTTTTTTCGTATTTTGTCTCAAAATCTTGCACTGCTTGCTTAACCTGAGTGATAAATCTTCTTACTAAGGCCTCTTTCTCCTCTTGATCTTGTGAATTTTGTAAGATTTCTCTATCTTGGTTTCTTATAAAAATGTCAGTAATTATTGGGTTATTTTCATATAATATCATCAAATAATTTTCATCTAATCCAAATTCTAGAACTGCGGTTAAATTTGCATCCTCAGCATTTTTTGAAATTTGATTTATTTGGTCAACAGCAGATTTAAGTGCAAAACATTTTACATCAATTATAACTGGATTTAAGCTACTTCTCTTTATAATAGATGTGTAATTATTAATATCTGCCAATTTTGAAGCTACGAATAAAATATCCATAGTATTTTCTTTATCGTTTTTATTAATCACTTGATGGAATATTGAATAATCATCTAGGTTATCAGTTAGTTGAACTAAGTTTTCCCATAAAGAATTTGTGTCTATTGCTTTTTGTAATTCTTCATCTTTCATTAGTGGAGCAGTTACAACTCTTATAATTGCGCTTGTAACTGGTATTGCAATAGCAGCATTCGGTGTTGTAATTTTTGATTTTTGTATTGCAAGAGATAATTCTTCGCCCATTTTATCAGCGTGATCTAATACTGATGCATCTTCAGGTAAGTCAACTTTGTGAATATAAAATTTTTCGAGTATCCACTGATTTGCTTTATTTGAAGTTATCTGGGCAAGTCTTATTTCTTTATTAGTAAGTTCTACTCCAACAATTTCTTCACCTTGAACTGAAGATTTTCCAATTTTAGATTTAAAGAAACCTCCAAGTTTATTTTTAATATCTAATATTGATTTGCCACCAGATAATTTTATAGAATCTTTTTTTCCAAACTCAGGTTTTTTTAATTTTATACTTTTTAATTTATCTAATAAACTTGTTGTGACATTTGATTTTTGATCTTCGATTTGATTATTTTGATTAGTTGTAGGAGTGTTTTCTAAGTTATTTTTTAAACTTTCATTATTTTGATTTTGTAAAGTTGTTGTATCAATATTGGGAGAAATAGTTTCTTTAACTTGTTCCGACTGTATGTTTTCAATTTTTGTTTTGTCAATACTTTCAGTTTGATCATTGTTATTTTGTTCTTTTTCTTTTTGTGCGTGTAAATCATCAAACCATTTTTCTAAAATTGGTATCGCATCATCTAAATTTGGTGTACCCGAGGAGAAAATTTTTTGTTTGCCATCTAAATAAATTCTTCCAACCCAATTTTTAGATTTAAGCTCACCTTTGTACTTATCTTGTCTTACATAAATATGTAATCTTCCGTCTTTTTTATGGATTACTTGATGGTCTTTCTTTTCTTCTTCAGCATTATTTTCTTTATTTATTTGTTCTGCATTATTATTTTCATTATTACTAATATTTTCATTTAAATTTGCTTCTTCACCTGAGGATAAATTATTATTTACCTCATTATCAGAAGATTGATCTTGATTTTGAGATAAGTTTTCAGTTTTATTCTCATCTTCAGGTTGTTTAATGTCTGAGGTAGCAGTATTTTCGTTTTCATTCTTTATTTTTTCATTATCTGGAGATTTTTCTTCAACTTTTGGTTGTTCACTCTCAATATTTATGTTTTCAGGAGATTTTTCCTCAACTTTTGGTTGTTCACTTTCAGATTGATTTTGTTTATCTATTATGACACCAAATTTTTCTTTTTCTTTATCATCCATAATTTTTCAAAATTTTTAATTCTCTAACACAATTTTTATAAATCTCTAACACAAAATACAATATTGTCCAACATAAACTTGTTTAAGATGTGAAAAATTTACTGAAAATATCAAAAAAGCTAATAAATTGGCCATTTTTACAAAATTGATGTTTAAAATATTATTTTGTGAATTCTAAGCTAATTGAATTTGACTCTAACACAATTAATTTTTTTATAATTGTGTTAGAGTTATTAAAAAAATTCAAAATTAAAAAAAGTCAGTATTTTCAATATTTTATTAAATTTTCGATAATTTTTATTTATTTTGTGTTAGAGTAATTTTTTTTGTGTTAGAGACAATAAGAGTGAAAAATTTTTAAAAATTTTACTTCAATAACACTCTTTAACAATGGAAGTTCAGGATTAAATTTAAAAAAATTGAAATATACACCTCAAAATTGATATTTTTTTTCTAATTTAAGGTGAATTTACAAATTTTTTTTAAAATTTCAATTAATTTTCATCACAACAAGAATTGTCTAGCAATCTTTCTAACTTTTCCGTGTTTTGATTATATTTTTAGAAATTATTTTTAATTATTATAATTTAGTTTGTCTTAATGTTTAATAATTTAATTTCAAGAACTATCTGAGCCTAACATTTCTACTAGTTTCCATCAACAACAAGAATTGTTAGATCATCTTTCTGAATTTTTCCTGATTTAATTATATCTTCAACAATTATTTTCAATCTTTCATAATTTGGTTTGTCTTTGTGTTTAATAATATAATTTTGGAAACCATCTGCACCTAACATTTCTCCATTTGGATCTTTAATTTCAGTAATTCCATCGGTGAAAACATACATTGAGCTGTTTGCAAAGTTAATTTTTGTTTCTTTATATTTTATTTTTGACATTATACCTAAAGGTGGTCCTGCTTCTGTATGATTAGAAAATTTTCCATCCCTAGAAAAGATAAGTGGAGGTTCATGACCTGCATTTGATAAAAGTAATTCATTTTTTTTGCTATCATAAATTCCAATTAACATTGTTACAAACATCCCACGTGAAGTTGTCTCACATATTTCTTTATTTAAAAGATCTAACAAGTCTGATGCAGAATAAATTGTTTTACTAAGACATCTATACAAACTCGATGCTTTAGACATCAACAGAGAAGATTTAATTCCTTTACCAGAAACATCTGCAACACCAAAACCAAACTTTCCATCTCCTAAGTCAGAAAAATTGTAGAAGTCTCCTGATACAATCTTTGCCGGAATATTTATTCCAGCAATAGGAAAATTTTCTTTTTTGTTTTTGGATAATAAAGTTTTTTGTATTTCACCAACAATCTCTATTTCTTTTTGAATTCTATTTTTATCAATGAGTTCTTTTGCCATCTTTGCATTTCTAATTGCTAATGCTGCAGGTGCTGATAAAGTTTCTAATAATTTTCTATCGCTCTCCTCAAATAATTTTGAATTACTTTTTTTATTTAAACAATGGATTACTCCAATACATTCGTTTGCAACAATTAGTGGTGAACATAAAACAGAATAAGTTGTAAAATTTGTTTTGTTGTCTAAATCAAAATAAAATTCTGCAATTTCTCTTACGTCTTTTCTAACGTTTCCAACTCTTATACATTTTTTTTGTAAAACTGCTTTACCCATTACACCCTGTGTTAATGGTATTTCAAATTCATCCAGATATGATTGATATTTCGAGGCGATACATTGAAATACTTGTTTTTTTTCATCAATTAAAAAAATATTTGCAGCCTGCGCATCAATTCTTTTTATGATTACTTCAAGAGCAGTTTGCAAAGTTTCTTTTAAATCAAGAGATGTTGCAAACTCTTGATTCATTTTTGTAATAATTGCTAAATCTTCATTTAAGGCTATGTTTTCTTTGTTTGGCTCAATTTTTTTTTGTCTAAAAAACATTTTTGTATTTGGAATTACACTTTTTTTTTGATAATTTAAACCTTTATGGAAATCATAATTAATACTCCTGGTCTTTACATACATTTGCAAGACGCTGTTGTGCTTATTCAATACTGTATTGACGGAATTATTAATATTGCCTCCCAATTTAAAATTTAATTAGTGTTTTTCGTACTATTTTTTGTTTTAGGCTGCATCTGGGGGAGTTTTTCTAACGTTTGTATCCATCGTTTACCCATGGATAAAAGTGTTATATTTACTCGATCTTTTTGCCCTAGTTGTCGAAAAACAATTAAGTGGTTCGATAATATTCCTTTAATCTCCTTTTTATTATTAAAAAGAAAGTGCAGAAACTGTGACTACAAAATTAGTTTTGAATATTTTATTGTAGAACTAATAACTGCAATTTCATTTACCATTATATATTATTTTTATGGAATTAGCATCACCTCATTATTGCTAGTAATACTAAGTGTTTTTTTTGTTATTATCTTTTTTATTGATCTAAAACATTTCATTATTCCTAACTCTTTAACATTTCCATTAATGTTTATTGGTTTTATAAAATCATTTGATCCAAATTTAGATAATTTTTTATTTCCAAACTACATCAATTCATTAATTGGAGGTGTTATTGGATATTTGATTATATGGTTAATTATTTTTGTATATAAAAAAATAAGAAATAAAGAAGGTATGGGTTTAGGAGATGCTAAACTATTATCTGCAATTGGATTTTGGTTTGGCTGGGTTTCAATACCTTTTGTATTATTTCTATCATCAATAATAGCTTTAGGATTATCTTTGCCATCATTGATAAATAAATCTAAGAACTTGTCTTCTCAAATACCATTTGGTCCATATATTATTCTTGGCATAACACTCTATATTTTTATAAAACATATGATTTGAGAGAAATAGAATTTTCTTAATACTTATTAACTAACTTTAATTAAAAGTTTTCTTGCCAACTGCCTCTATACACTTGAATATCTTTGTCACTTCCTAGCAAGGTTACTAAGGTATCTGCTTGATCATCCGACTCTGTTGTTACATTAGCAAATAGTTTATTTCCAGAGATAACAAATTGTGAGAGTATTCCTCTTTGTAAATAAAAACATCCTGCACTTTCATCAAATTCACTTTCAGATCTAACATTTTTTTCTGCGAACTGAATTCTTTCTGCTTGATTTATGCCACACTCATCATCCGCGGCACAAATAAATGCCTTACCAACACTACAAGTTATATCCCCTTTTGGCGGTGGCTCATAAACAGGATAGTAAACAGTTCCACCAAAAATAGTTGGTATTGCTGTAGCCTTTCTATATCTATTGTTAGCATCTCCTTTTATATTTTTATTAAATTCTGGGTTATCAAGTTTGAATATCCATCCAAGTCTTCCTGCCCCAGGACAATCCTCCAATCTGTTCCTACCTCTTGTATAACCACAATCAGCTAGATCTGGGAATTTATCATCAACAATAGGTGCGTTCGCAATCGATTGAAGAGCTCCTTTTGTAAAATTAGAATTTCCATTTTCATCTGCAGAAGATGCTTTTGGAACTTTGATTTCACCATGAAAAAAATTCGGAAAGTCTACATCTCTAATACCAAATAATAAGTTATCCATTCCATCAATCTTAGCACCAACATCTCTAAAATCACCTGTTCCACCGAACAGCCATAAATTTCTTGTGCTTTGACCATATGCAGCTTCCATACCAAAGTAACTCACTCTTTGATTTATATCGTTTGCATTTATATTAAATAAGGTTCTTTGATCAAATATATCAATTTCTGTATTGTCCTTTTGCTGATTTGTTAAATTAATCTTTGTTACTTTTCCCTCTAAATCATTAATGTAAACCATAGCACCTCTCCAAGGCACGCCTCTAAATGTATCAGGAGTCACAACAACAGGATCACCAGTAACAGAATTAGTTATACCATTATCAGGTACATCAGCAATTTTTATTGGACCTAGATTTTCCTCAGATCCGTATATAGTCCCACCATTGTTGGCTGGATCTTCAAGGTCAATTAAAAACAGATTAGAACCTATGCCGTCAGTAGCACCAAAGCCACCAGGTAAAACGGCTACATAGTTATCATCATTTAAAGAACCATCTTTTGTTGTCGGTATTCTTACTATTCTAGGAGTTGCCCAAGTCTCACCAAGCATAGAGTAGTCATACTGTATATTCTCTGCTTCCAACCCCGAAGGTAACATAATTGTGAAAGGAACATCTTCTTTATCTGAAGTTAAGCCTGTACTTGCATTATAAACCATTTCAGAAGAAAAGGTAAATTCAACTTCACTACCTTGTCTATTAACTCCTGTAACTGGGACTTCTGTGATTGATCCATCTTTTTCATAAATCACAGTAAATTTAGATGCATCTATTGTAGTTAAATTTTCTATAGCATCAGTAATAAAAGTGAATGTTAATCCTGAGTAACATGCACTACCATCATCATAGCTAGCATTAAAAAATTTCGCATCTGTTCCAATATCTGAGTTTGACATACATGTAGATTTTGCATCTCTATTAGTAAAATCATTTCCATCTACATCTAGAGATATATCTGCATCTCGTGCTTGTTGTTCTATTCTTCTTGCAGTAATAGCTTCTAAAGATTGGTCTATGCTTAAACTTTCACTCCCATAAGGATAAGCAGTAATCATTCCATTTTCATTTGAATGTAAAACCCTTCCATTTGCTCTATCATTAAAAATTGAATACATGTGAATAGGATTTAGTGGATCTGTAATATCTAAAACAGAGAAACCAGGTCCACCTCTTCCATATGGTATAATTAAAATCGTATGCCAGTTTTTTGATTCTTCTCTCTCAATAGTACCTGAGTCACCTAATTTAAATCCTTTTACGTAAACATCGTGAACAACTGGCGATCCATCAACTGCAAAGATAGCATTGGTACCTCCTCTTCCTTGTCCTTGAACATCATTTAATCCCTCATTTACTATAGTCGGTAATTTCGCAGCAATGAATGGGGGAACAAATGCCCAAATTTCTTGACCAATAGTTCCACCATATCTTATATTTCCTGAACCAGTTCTTACTGCGTGAAGCGCTCCATCATTTGCGCCAAAATACATTACATCATCTCGAATAACAGTTCTTGCCCAAGTATCATAATTATTAATATATCTCCAGTACGCCTCTTGATTTGTAGATGTGAAATTTGTATTAGCTTTAGGTCTTCCAACCTCTATAATTTGTGAATGGTAAATATCTCCAAGAACTGACTCTCTTACATTATTTGTATTATCACAGCCTCCGTACGCAAAATAGTCTTTTCCTCTAACAAAATTAATTAGTCCTTTAATATCATCAGCGTTAGTATCTAAACCTGCAACGCCTGCAAGGTCGGTTTTACAAAATGAGGAAGAGTTATGAAAATTTGGAACTACATCCCCAAAAATACCGAATAGTCCGTTAATAGTTTCAGCTTTATCTTCAGTAAAATTATTATAGCCTGATGTATAATCTAAACCCTCATATACAGTCCAAATATTTCTATTATCAAGTAATGCCTGTGCATGAATTATTTTTGCAACATCGTAAACACGTTGATCAGCCACGTTATCTACAACTGTTCCATCATCTCTTACATGCTTTCTAATAAGTGTACCTTCCCATTCACCATGTAATGCATATTCAAATTGCGCTTGGAATAAACTTCCACCTTCTTCCCCAGATATTTCTGCTGTAATAGATGGAGCTGTAAACGACAATCTGCTCGCTACTATTCTTTCAATTTCACTTTTTAATTTAGTCAATAAATCGCCAGGTGTTTCGGCATCTATTCTATCTCTGCAATCAGAACTATTTTCATCATCGCAAGTACCTGCAATAGCAATTTCTTGGAATTTTGTCTTTCCTTTTTCACTGATATCTTTGCCGTAAGCAATAACTAAAGTTTTGACATCTCTCTGAGATCTTAAAAGTTGTATTTGTTCTTTTGCATAATCATGGTTTCTCCACTCACCATCACCAATTACAATTACATAGTTTTGTTGACATTCTAATCTTTCAGCCGAGTTCGCTGGGGCTAATTGTTTATCCTCTCTATCAACAACCTTATCATCAGTGTAATAACCATATGCAAGTTGCGCAAAAGCTCTAGCATCAGTTCCAAATCTAATACCTTTTGGTTTTAAGGTATTAAGTCTATTAATTATAAGTTGAGAGTTATTTTTATCTATACCCACTCTTATACAAGAGTTATTAGTGCATTGAGCTGTTCTTCCTTGTGGATGATCGCCTTTCCATCCACCAAATTGATAATAATTACAATTTGGATTACATTTTTGCCATGGCTTCATTCCTGGTTTCTTTTTTACACAGTTACATGCATAATCACCGTTTATTTTCCATAAATCTGCTGCCTTACCGGTTTTTCTTACTTCTATTTCTCCAGCATTCCATTCACCAAATCCAAATCGAGCGCCTTGTAATAAAGAACTGTCCGTAACAACAGCTCTTATGGCTTTGATTGCCCCATCAATCCTACTTAATCTACTAGATCCCATCTCATCAACCCATTTAATTCTGTCTCCGCTAACATCATATTCCTGTATAGAAACTTTATCGCCACCAGTCCAAACTCTATCTGAACCTACAAACAAGGCATTTGTTTTAAACATGTTAATTAATGTACTTTCATTATCGCTAGACGCTGCAGCAGGTGTTTGATTATTATCGTCAGCACCACCAATTTTAATACTCTCTGTTAAAGTATTTTTATCACTTGAAATTGTTAGCTTTTGTAATGAGCTTGAGTTTGCACTTGAAACATACATTACATTTGTATCCTGAGGATCAATTTCTATTTGAGAGGCTGGATTATAATCTGATTTTCCCGGAGCTATTTCAAATTTATAAACATCTCCGTCTACAGTATAATTATCCCCATCTTTTTTTAATTTTATTCTATATATAAATCCATTAGCTGATGAATATAAATACTCTCCATTAAGATCTATGGTCATTGAAGTAGTGTGCTGAAGAGCCTGTTTATATTTGTCATTTAAGTTATATTGTTCTACAGATCCAGTTGTTAAATTTTTTGAGTATAATTTTAAATCAAATTTATAGAACCTATTATTTCTACACCGCTTATGATTTTTATAATTTGAGCACCATATCTCCATAGATGAAATTAGAAGGTGATCCTCTCCACCGATTGATCTGATTGTTAAAGATTTAGGATGAAACTTATCTTTTTTTTTAGAATGAGCTCTACCTAATTCACTACCCCATATGATTTCTAAACAATTTCCATCTGCATCCATCCCAATTACTTTAGCGTCTGGACCTGAAACATATATAGCCTCACCCGTGTGATCTTTTACATTTGATGCTTTGGCCATAGCTGTAACTGTTGAAAAGCCATAAGGTTGGCTCGTACCATACTCTAAAGCACAAGTAGTAGTGGTTTTATTTGCACGGACTGATCCGTTGGTACCAAAATCCCTATCAAATTCCTCATCATCATAATTCATTTTAACGATGCCACCATTATTCATTTGCCCAACAAGAATATCGCCGCTATTTAATAAAACAACATCACCTACTTTTTCTAATGTATCCCCTCCCAATGGATTTGCATTCATACTAGCTGAAGTATCTAAAAGTATAAGTATATTAGCTGGGATATCTCCTGCTCCGGATCCTGGGGGTAAGGGTTTAGCAATTCCAACTCCAGTAATATTTAAGAGTGAAATTAAAAAACCTATAAAAATTATTTTAAATTTATTTATCATTAAAAATATGAATAAAAGTATTTTTCATTTGTTATCATTAGCTCCTCTGCCAATTTTAATTTTTCCTTTACATAAAATTTATCATAAATATAGAATTTTCCTGCTGCTTCCCACTTAGCTCCTCCGTTTGTATCTATAGGACTTATGTTCTCTACTTCTTGAATTTTAAAATTTTTTTTTACATAGTAATAGATCAAATTATCCTCATTAAAATTCTCCTCGTCATATGTGGAATTTTTAAATTTAATACCTATTACCTCATCATCCTTTATATAAACTTGCATAATCCCACCATACATTCCGCTATCAGGACACACATAATTTGTTTCTTGTTCATAATAATCAAGATAAGTTTCTTCAATTATGCTACCTTTTTCTAAACCCATATCATTAAATATTTTTTCAACATTATCACCTATATCGAATTCTAATTCACATTCATTAGACATTGAATATGAAGTAGATAATAGAAATATAACTATTAAGAGTTTAAAATTAATTTTTTTGATCATACTTTAATATGGCATAACAGTCATTGAAGTTAAAGGGACTATGATGTTCACTCTGGTCATATTTCGGTTAAACATTAAACCGCACCCATATACTTTGTAGGCTGAGCCTTGTCTTGCCATATCAGCAGCTGATGTGGTTTTGACACTCCCACCCATAACTGAGCCTCCACGATAAGTTGAATAACCCACATGTTGAATAAAAAACGTATATTTAAATCTTTTTAAATATTCCCTTTCTTGTTCTAATGCTCTTGTCTGTTCAGTTGCTGTAAATCCTAAACGAGGTGTATTAAGTTCAATTAAATGATTAGCCGTAACAATTGGGCCAACAATATTCCAAAAATTTCCAAGTCTTGGATGATCATCTGGTAACTCATATGCAATTCTAATTGGTGGATCTGTTGATTTAAAATTTTTGAAACTTTGCATGCATAACGACATGTCGTCGCTATCTATTTCAACAGTATTATACATGATTCCTTTGCCCCATTCATTCCTTGCTAGATTTATTGGTGCATCATCCTTAACTGCAATTTCTCCAAATTCTAAATTATCTTTGTAATCATCAAATTTTGTTTTCCTTGCACTCTTTAACTCAGAAAGTTCAATTGCCTCTTCTTCTGTCTTGCTACACTCAGCAAGTTTTTCATTCTCTCTCTCACATCTATTTCTCCAGGTGCTATCAAAGAATTCATCACCTACTTCATTATAAAGTAAATCATCCTTTGATGAGATCCAATGCCCCAAATAATTATCAACAACATATTTTTCACCCTCTATTAAAGCAGTCTCTGCAACATAAAAAGTTTGTTGATACTCATCACTTGTATTATTGTTTTTATGATCTCCAGAGGCAACCACAATTAGTGCTCCACCCATCAAAGACATCACTAGCAAAAGGACAAGTGATAAAACTAAAGCAAAACCTTTTTCAGAACTTTGTTTCATTAAATATCACCTCCGCCAATATTTCTTGTATGTACAGTTAGAAAAATTGTATCTCTATGAAATCTAGTATTAACTTGTTTAGTCCTTTCGTTAGTAAAAGATTTTACCACTCTATTAATTTTATTTTTGAAATATCCTTTTTGTGCGGATGATCTAAAGGTTAGTTTTAAATCTACTGTTCTTATGCTCATTATATTTTCCATATTTGAAGGTTGAGCCTCAACCAACAATCCATTTTCATCTAACGCTATAAATTCCATGTCCTCCAAATATTCTCGAACTAATTCTGCACGATAACAATCTAGACACTCACCACTTTCGGAGTCATTAACCCATTCTCCACCTGTGTCATCATCCAATGGTTGGATCCAACTTTCTTTTGATCTGTATAATCCATAATATTTTGTTGGATCTTCCTCGTTTACCCCGTATTGTTTACTAGTTGATCTTTGCATAGGCACAGCATAGTAAGTAATTCTATATCTTTTGTAAGGTTGAGCAGTATCTGCTTCTACAAAGTCTCCATAAACAATATGAATTCTATCGCAACAAAAGTCGTCTTGATTGTGTTTTATATTTTCATCAATGTCATCATATCCTGAAAGATCAAATTCAGGGTTAATTTCATCGTAATTCAATGTATTCTTATAAATTACTATTGGCGCATGACTATCCTCTCTTGTTTCTTCTGTATCACCAGCAATAAATTCTAAATAATCTCTTTTTGGATAGTCTGTATTAGCATTTGGAAAAACACCATAATGATATTTGAAGCCAGCCAATCTAATATCTCTCATCATTAGTGTAACAATGTCTCTACCTGATCTACTTATTCCAGCTACATCGCTTACTTGACTGTATGAATTATTGACTACCGTATAGGTCGTAAACATTGCTGCCATCATAATCGCAGAAATGACTACTCCGATTAGAATTTCGATTAATGTAAATCCAATTATATTACTTTTATTTCTAACCACCGAATCCCTCTAGTTCATCATCGTCTCTATCGCCTTCTGATGGAATAAAATCTGAGTAAACGTTTTTAATCTTATAATCTGATTGAAAATATAAAAATTTTCTTTTTTTACCATCATTCATGTTTATTTGAATTCTTCCAACATACATTGCTTCATCATAAATATTAGGATTATATATTTGACAGTTCCAAATACACATTTCAAACATATCAACAGTTTTAAAATCTTTTTTGCTTTTGCAACGTATTGATCTATCTTCTCCTAACATACGTGTCCATTTGATCACTTTATTATGTACAACATTTTCATCTCTTTGAGCTCCTGGTCCATGAATTGGTTTTAAATTATCTTTGTTATAACTGCTAGCGGCTCTTTGATCACAATTATCAAATTTTAGTGATCCAGGTGTAACTGTTCCAGCTGTATAAGCATGATTACTCCAACCTGGATTATCTCCCATTTCAGGTTCATCTGCCCCTATAGTTGATGAACATTGAGGCCTATTTCCTCTTGAAAGCGCCATATAATATTCTGAAAATTTGAGACACCTGATGTCGTCAGCATCCTTATTGATGTAAGCTTTTCCATCCCTATAAAAAACTGATTCCTTGTCTGCATTATTCAAACCACCTATCGATTCTTTATATCCAATAAAACCCTCAGCAATCATTGACGATAAGAAGTTTGCTTTGGTTCTTTCGCCAGAAGTATTTATTGAAGTTACAGAAAAATTTACCATTTGAAATATAGCTATAAAACCTATTCCTATAAGTGCAGTCGATATTAATGCCTCTATTATAGTCAGTCCTTTTTGCTTAATATTTTTCATTTATTGAACTATCCATTGACTTAAAATTGAATTCCATTTCTCTAACTTAACGTTACCAAATCTTGACCAGCTAACAACGTAAATAACGCCGCCATCGTCATCTACTTCCTCTGGTTGAGCACCCACTTCTGCTGTCCCAACTAATTCATCATCACCACCCTCTGGATCCTGACAAGTTTCAATGTCACGTGAACAAATAAAAATAGTTTCAACTACATCTGTATTATCACCAAAATCTATACCACCACTAAATAAAGAACCATCTTTCGAAAAACATACAACACCATTTGATACATCAACTTTTATTTCATTTGTTTGATAAAATCTTACCTCTGCATTTTGTCTATTTACACCAAAATGATCCCAGTAATCCTCAGCTGCATCACCAGATAAACATAAATCATTTCCAACAAAAACTCTTGTGGCTATGTTTGCCATAAGCATTCCATTGGTACTAAAAGATACATTAGCTCCTGTAACATCTACCTGAAACTGCCCAAATCCATATAATCCCCTTTGAACTTGTGAGGTGATGCTAACAACTATATCTCTTACTCTTTCTGCTTCAGCTCTCACTACTCTGTCTTTATTCCAAGAATTAAATTTTGGAATACCCATTGCTGAAATTATTCCAACGAGTGAAAGAACAATTATTACTTCTAAAATTGTAAAGCCGTTAATTTTCTTTGGTATAGATTGCATCAATTTTTCCTGCTTGAGCTAGATTCTCCAATGATTTTGTCATTGTGATCATTCCATCTTTTACTGCAGTCTGCATGATGCTTGGTATTTGATGAATTTTTGCTTCTCTGATTAAGTTTTGTATTGGAGCATTACATTTCATTACTTCAAAAGCACCAACTCGACCGAGTCCATCTTTAGTTTTTAATAACCTTTGAGTTACAACCATTTTTAAAGATGTTGATAATTGTGCACGTATTTGAGCTTGTTGCTCTGGAGGAAATACGTCAATAATTCTGTTAATTGTATTTGGTGCTCCACTCGTATGAAGTGTTCCAAATACTAAATGTCCAGTTTCTGCAGCAGTTAAAGCTAAACTTACAGTTTCTAAATCTCTCATCTCACCGACTAATATAACGTCAGGGTCTTCTCTAAGAGCAGCCTTTAACGCACTTGCAAAGGATTGTGTTTGTTTTCCAACTTCTCTATGAGAGACTATACTTTTTTGGTCAGTATGAATAAATTCTACTGGATCTTCTACAGTTATAATATTAGCAGTTCTTGTTTTATTGATTTCATTAACAATCGCAGCCAGTGTAGTTGATTTTCCCGATCCAGTTGGTCCGGTAACTAATACTAATCCTTTGTGCATATCAATTATATCATAAAGAACATCAGGCAAATCAAATTGACCCATCTCTGGTATTTTGCTTTCTACACGTCTCAACACCGCTGCTGGACCATTTAAAGTTTTATAAAAATTAGCTCTAAATCTTAATCCACTTATATTAACAGCAGAGTCTAATTCGTGGGTGTCTTGAAATTTTTTTGTTTCATGCTCATTGCAATTTGTAGTCATCATGTCAATTAGATCCTGTGGTTTAACCACAACATCTTTGACCATTACGATTTCTCCAGTTTGTCTATAAGCAAGTGGAGAGCCTGATCTAATATGAAAATCAGAAATCTTTTTATTATTTTTTGCTAATTCTTCTAATTTTTCAAACATAATTATTTTTATCTAGTAATTTAATTAAAAACAAGATTAAACCTTTTTATAAAATTACAAGGAGTTTAATTGCCCATTATTGTCAAAAAAACCGTAATTTAATACTAATTTAAGTCACAAAATTAATACTAATTTTGATCATAAAAATATGAATTGGATTAAAATTGTAATAAAAAACATGATGTCCTCAGTTAGAAAAATATTAATGGTATTTATTTTTTTGCTGCCGATCTCACATTCATTTGCAGCTATGGTCACTTTTGTGCAAAAAGCAGCAGTCGATGATAGTAGCGATGTTTCCGATATAAGTGGTATTCATTTTAATGTTGATGGAACAAAAATGTTCACAATGTACTCAACTAAAGATGGTGGTGTTAGTTATAGACAAGTAAGTGAATATAATTTAACTACAGCATTTGATGTCTCTACAAAATCTTACGCAGGTGATAGTGAAAGATGCGTATTAAATCATGGTGGTACGTCCACTGATTCATATGATTTAGAATTTAGTAGTGATGGAATGAAACTTTTTTTTGTAGAGGGGCCGAATTCTAGTGGAAATGATGCAGACAAGGTATTTCAATTTGATTTGACTTCGCCTTATGATGTTTCAACTTGTACATATGCAAACAATGCAACATCAAATTTAGAAGGTGATAATGACTTACAAAATGGAAGTAATGCTGGAAATCGTACTAGTAAATCTAAGAATCGCCTTCAAGGATTTGAAATTAATGATGATGGAACAAAAATATTTTTACTTTATCATGGTGCTGGCTCTGAAAAACCAAGACTATTAGAGTATCAACTTTCAACTCCATATGACTTAACAACAATATCACTTGTTACTACTGCAGGAATTGCATTAGATGG
>MDTB01104110.1_pt1 | contig 28418 bp, 31 predicted proteins | sample 811161 | NCBI WGS metagenome assembly MDTB01 (sample SAMN05326650, study PRJNA326480) | marine metagenome | isolation source: seawater | place: Mediterranean Sea | collected 2009
ATGAAACTCTCTAGGGCCCTTGAATGGTTTTTTTTTACCGATTGAAAAAGATTTTTTTCCATCTTTTTTTAATGAACTTATATCAATTTTTTTAGTTAAATTTGACGATATAGTAAGTGTCTTTTTTTTATTTTTTTCTTCCATAACATTACTTAAACACAATCTCTCTCGCGGCCATGATTAACTGGTCTGCTTCCTCTCTAGATAATGAGAATTCTTCTAAGTACCCTTCTATTCTTATCTTTTTACCTTTTATCTCGTCAAATCCACCTATTAATTCATCAGATGATAAATCAGCAAAATCACTTAGTCTTTTTATATTTTTTTGACCTAAAATTACTAGCATTCCTTGTGTCATGCCTTTAAGATTAATTAAAGATTCCTCAACTCCAAGTTCTTTAAGTTTTCTTCCAACAGCCTCCTTTTCCTTGATCAAGTTTTCTTTTGATCTGCTTATAAGTTCTTTAGCTGTCTCTTCGTCTATTGCTTCAATTTTAGAAATATCTTCAGGGGTTGACGTGGATATATCTTCTATACTTTGGAATCCTTCTGACACTAGTAACTGACCTAAGGTTTCATCAACCTCTAAGCTTTTGATAAGAGTTTCAGTTCTTTCTTTAAATTCTGCCTGTCTCCTTTCTGAGTCTTCTTTATCTGTTAAAATATCTATCTCATAGTTTGTTAGTTTTGAGGCCAATCTCACATTTTGACCTCTTCGTCCAATTGCTTTGCTTAAATTTTCCTCGCTTAAAATAACATCAATTTTTTTATTGTTCTGATCAATTAGAACTTTTTGAATTTCAGCTGGTGATAGTGACTCTGATATTAAAGTGGGTAAGTCTTCTGTCCATTTAATAATATCTATTTTTTCTCCATGTAACTCGTTTACTATAGTTTGAACCCTACTACCTCTCATACCCACACATGCTCCAACTGGGTCTATAGAGTTATCTTTTGAATTTACACATATTTTTGCACGGCTTCCCGGATCTCGGGCTACTGATTTAATTTCTATAATCCCCTCATAAATTTCAGGTACCTCTTGGAAAAAAAGTCTAGCAAGAAACTGGGGGTGCGCTCTAGATAGGAAAATTTGATGTCCTTTTAATTCTTTTTTTACCTCATAACAGTAAGCTTTTACTCGATCACCTGTTTTAAGAATTTCTCTAGGTATCAACTCATCTTTTTTTATAACACCTTCGGCTTTACCTAGGTCCATAATTACATTTCCATATTCAAGTCTTTTAATTATTCCACTTAAAATTTCTCCCTGTTTATCAATGAAGTCTTGGTATTGCCTATTTTTTTCTGCTTCTCTAACTCTTAAACTAATGACCTGCTTAGCACTTTGTGCGGCTATTCTACCGAAATCTATTTGTGGTAAGTTTTCAAAAATTTTGTCTCCTACTTTAGACTCTTGATGATTTTTTAATTTTTTTGCCTCATCAATAGAAATTTCTCTACTTGAGTCTTCGACATTATCTACGATATCCAATACTTTTTGAATAGTAATTTCTCCACTTTCCCTGTCTATTTTTACTTCAATGGTATTGTCATTTCCAAACTTTGTTAATGCAGCTTTTTGAATTGCACTTTCCATTGAGCTTATTACTAGCTCTTTATCAATAGATTTTTCAGTAGCGACAGCATCTACTATTCTTAAAAGTTCAAGTTTATCTAACCCTCGATTTAACATTTTTGCTTCTCCAAAAAAAAATGGGCTAAAGCCCATTTTGTAAAATTAATAATTTCCTAATACTTAATTAAAAATTATGGTTTTTTCAAGATTACAATTTAAAAATTGAGGATTTATCAGTTTTTTCCCAAGAAAATTCCCCTTTATCTGTAAACTTTCTACCAAAATGACCGTAGGCAGAGGTAATTTCATAAATAGGCTTATTAAGTGATAATAACTCCCTAATCCCACGAGGAGATAAATCAAAGTTATTATTTATCAATTTTATAATTTCTTCAACTTTATCATTATCTTTTTCATTAAGTTTTACATAAATTGAAAGAGGTTTTGGAACGCCAATTGCATACGCCAATTGAATAAGACATCTATCAGAAACACCTGCTGCAACAATATTTTTTGCTAGATATCTAGATACGTAAGCTGCAGAACGGTCGACTTTAGTTGGATCTTTCCCAGAAAATGCTCCTCCGCCGTGTGGTGCTGCGCCACCATAAGTATCTACTATAATTTTTCTGCCTGTTAAACCTGTGTCTCCATCTGGCCCCCCAATTACAAATTGTCCTGTGGGATTAATATAAACTTCTTTTTTATCTAAATCCTGAATTAAGTTTTTTGGGATAGATTTAGAGATGTAAGGATAAATAATTTCATTTACTTGATCTTGATTTAATTCTTTTGAATGTTGAGTAGAGATTACAACTGAAGTTACTTTCGAAGGCTTGTTGTTTTCATACAACATAGTAACTTGACTTTTTGAGTCTGGCTCGATTCCTTCTAGCTTTCCGGCTTTTCTATCCGAGGCCATTAAGCGAAGAATTTTATGTGAAAAATAAATTGGGGCTGGCATTAAATCCTCTGTTTCATTACAAGCGTATCCAAACATTATCCCTTGATCACCAGCACCATCATCTTTATTGTCTTTTGAGTCTACTCCCATCGCAATGTCTGTTGACTGAGGATGTAAATGACATTCTATTTTAGTAGTATCTTTCCAACTAAAACCATCTTGATCGTAGCCTATATCTTTAATACATTCCCTTACGCTCTCAATGATTTTATCTTTTTTAATCTCGGGTCCTCTTACTTCTCCGGCTAAAATTACTTTGTTTGTGGTTGTTAAAGTTTCACACGCTACTCTTGAAAAGGGATCTTTGGATAAGTAAGTGTCAACAACCATATCTGATATTCTATCACATACTTTATCTGGATGTCCCTCCGATACAGACTCGCTCGTAAATAGATAATTATTTTTTTTCATTTCTAAATATTAAAAAAGTTGAAATATATGTAATTAAAAGAATCAAAAATATCAAATCATTTTTGTTTTTATTACTGTTTTTTAACACAGGTATCTTCATTTCAATATTGCCGCTTTCACTTGGTTTCAAAAGCTTTAAGATTTTACCATTATTATTTACAAATCCACTAAATCCTTTATTCGCAGCTCTAATTACAAATGTATTATTTTCTATTGCCCTAAACTTTGTTTTAGCAAAATGTTGATTGGGTCCTATTGAGTTCCCAAACCATCCATCTTCAGAAATATTAATGATAAGATTTGTTTTATTAACAGATTTTTGTATAAATTCTGTAAAAATAATCTCATAACATATTAAGGGCAAAATATTTAAGTTTTCGAAAATAAAGTTGTCTTGAAACTCTCCTTTTGAAAAAGACTCAAATCCCTCTGTTATTTTTTTAAGTCCAAATAAACTCATTTTATTTTCAAAAGGTATAAATTCACCAAACGGTACAAGCTTTTTTTTATTGTACTTATATAAAATTTCAAATTTATTATTTACTGCTATTAAGCTATTATAAAATTTACCAGTTTCTTTATTAAAAGTATTGGCTCCAAAAATTATAATGTGCTTTTTAGAAAAATTTTCGAACCATAGATTTTTAAATTTTTTTAATTCAAAAAAACTATAACCAGAAAAAACACCTTCTGGCCATACGAATATTGTGTTTTTACTTTTATCGGGATTGCTGTATCTAATTAAATCGTTAATTTGTTTTTTAATTTCATTATCCTTTAAATTGTATTGAATATCAAAACTTGGAGATACAATCTTAAAATTAACACTTGTCTCCCTATCAAACTGTTTGATTAATTCTTGATTTGTATTTATTTTGTAAGAACCAAAAAAATAAAATGAAAATACTATAACTATTGAAAATAATAAAACTAATAGAGATTGTTTTTTATCCTTAAAAAATAATACAGCTGGAAATGTAAATAAAGTTATAATAATCAAATTAAAAGCAAATAAACCAAGAGGATTTAGAATTTGTAAAAATTCATCAAACCAAGACCAGCTATAAGCCCATAAATTCCAAGGAAATCCTGTTAAAATTTTACTTCTTATAAAGTCATTAACAGAAATCAAAGCGCTAAAAAGTAGTAATGAATGTAAATTATTATTCAAATAACCAGCAAATATTAAAAAGATTAAACCATGAAAGAGTCCAAGAGCTAAAGGAATTAAGATAAAAGCTAAAGGAATAAGTTTTTGAAAGCTTGGATCAAATGTTAAAGCATTTGAAATCCAATAAGTCCCGGATAAAAAAAAACCTACTCCAAAAGAATAGCCAGTAAAAAATAAGTATTTTAAATGAGGTTTTTTTCTGTAAGTGCTTTTTGATCTCTTATTAATGTAGGTAAAAATAAAAAATAATACTGGGAGTATAATAAAATTTAAAAACGTCAAATTAAATGGTTGAAAACTAAACACTGTAAATAACCCTAATGACAATGGAAGAAAAAAAACTAAAAAAAATCTACTTTTTAGAATTTTTGTCATTAATTTATTATTTTATATAATTGATTTTCTAACTTGTTCATTGCTAAATAATCTTTTTCTTTTTTATGATTGTAACCAAATAAATGTAATAACCCATGGATAAGTAGTTTGTTAAAGTCTTTTTCAAAAATCTCTTTATTTTTTTTATTTAGTTTATAAATATTAATTATAATATCTCCCATGTATACTTTTTTATTTAATTTTTTAATTTTTTCAAATTTTTTGTTTACATAAAACGGGAATGAAAGAATATCTGTGCTTTTATTTTTCTTTCTAAAGAAAGAGTTTAACTTTTTAATTTGTTTACTATCTGATAAATTGAGAGAGAGTAAAAAAATATTTGATTTTATAAAATTTAAATTAGCTTTATTTAATTTTGATACTTTTTTTTTTATGTAAAATTCTGGATTTTTGAAATATTTAAACCAGATCTTATTCGTAACAATAACATCAGTTTTTATCATCAATATCTTTTTTGTAGGCCTTTATAATCTTGCTTACTAAAGGGTGTCTTACAACATCTTTATGATCAAATTCGATGATTTTTATTTCATTTATTTTATTTAAAATTTTTTTTGAATTCATAAGCCCGGATTGGGATTTGTTTATTAGATCTATTTGAGACGGATCTCCATTTACTACCAATTTTGAATTTTCCCCTATTCTTGTTAAAAACATCTTTATTTGAGTTGCTGTAGCATTTTGCGCTTCATCTAAAATAGCAAATGAATTTTTTAATGTCCTACCTCTCATAAATGCTAATGGAGCTATTTCAATTTCGCCTGACTCAATTTTTTTCTGAATTTTTTCAAAACCAAATAAGTCATATAGCGCGTCATATAGTGGTCTAAGATATGGATCTACTTTTTCTTTCATGTCTCCTGGTAGAAATCCGAGTTTCTCACCAGCTTCAACAGCTGGTCTAGATAAAATTACTCTATCAACTTTTTTTTCCATCAATAGAGTAATGCCTACGGAAACTGCAAGATAGCTTTTTCCAGTACCTGCTGGACCCAACGCCATAACTATATCTTTCTCTTTTAAAGCCTTAATATACTCTGATTGTTTTTTAGATCTGGCGATAACAGATTTTTTAGGAGTTTTTATTAATTGTTTAAGAGAATGAATATTCGACTCGTTATCTTTTATAAAGTTTTTTTTAACTGATGATACAATATCATTTTTTTCAATAACCTTTGTTAAGATAAATTTGTCTACTAAAAATTTTATAGCTTCAGAAACTTTTTCTATATTTATTAATTTACCTTTAACTGTAATTGTGTTTCCTCTAAAGAAAATATTGGTTGAGGTTAATTTTTCTAACTTTTTAAGGTTCTCATTAAATTCTCCAATGATGGATGCTAAGATATCATTTTCATATATGTTTATGATTACTGTTTGTTTATCAATCTTTTTAATATTGTATTTTTGATTTCCACTTGTTAATTCAGACATATTTTATGCAGCAAAGTACTCGTTGTTAAGACTAAAATCAATCTTCCCAAATAAAGTGTTTTGGTTAAGTTCTGATATATGAACATTGTATATTTTTCCCGTCAAATCTTGGTCACTACTAACTATTACTGAATTATTATACTCATCTCTTCCAAAATATTGATTGCTATTTTTTGTTCTATTTTCAAACAAAACTTTTGATTTTTCGTTGAGTAAAGATTTTCTGTATTCTAATTTAATTTTATCAGATAATTGTTGAAATAATTTAAGTCTTTCTCTTGATAAATTTGTATCAACTTGCTCTAAATTAGAGGCAGGTGTTCCTGGTCTTGGGCTAAAAAGAAATGAATAAGAATTAATAAATTTTATTTCTTTCATTAAATCCAAAGTATATTGGAAGTCTTTTTCATCTTCATAAGGATATCCTATTATAAAATCACTTGAGAATTTTATATTTTTTTTCTTTTTTTTTAAGTTTTTTATTATTTCAATATAATTTTTTATATCGTGTTTTCTATTCATCATGTTGAGTATTTTTGTAGATCCACTTTGAACCGGAAGATGTAATAAAGGCATCAACTTTTCACATTTACCATGTACTTCAATCAGATCTGAGCTCATATCTTTAGGATGGGAAGTGGTATACCTTATTCTTTTTAATTCTTTAAATGAATTTAATTTATAAATTAAATCAGATAATTTTTTATTATTATATTTGTATGCATTTACATTTTGGCCAAGTAAAGTAATTTCTTTTATACCGTCATTTACTAAGTTCCTTGCTTCGCTCAATATGTCTTTAAAGGGCCTAGAATACTCTGGTCCTCTAGTATATGGAACTACACAAAACTTACAAAATTTATTACATCCCTCTTGAATAGTTAGGTATGCTGAAACTTTATTATTATTATTTCTTTTAATAGTTTTTAAGAAATCAAATTTTTCTATCGTTTCAAATTCAGTATAATTTCCCTTTTTTTTCTCATCAATATTTTTTATTATACGACTTATTTTATGATAAGACTGCGGGCCGACTACTGCATCAATAAACTTTTCTTTTTCAATCATAATATCCCCCTCTGCCTGTGCAACACATCCAGATATTATAACTGTAGGTTTGTGTTTATTAGCGAACCTTTTTTTAACCTTCCAACCTCATGATAGATTTTATCCGTTGCTTTTTCTCGTATATGACAAGAGTTAATTATTATACAATTAGAGCTATCAATATCTGAAGTAGGCGAATACCCTACCTTGCTCACTAGATCTAAAATACGGTTACTATCGTATTCGTTCATTTGACATCCGTATGTTTTAATAAATATTTTTTTTTTCAATTTATTTTTTAAGTTTAGATGCGTAGAGCTCTAGTTTATGATCCACAAGTTTATAGCCTAATTTCTTTGCTACCTTTTCTTGCAATGCTTCGATATCTTTATCAACAAATTCTATTATTTCACCGCTATTTATATCTATTAAATGATCATGATGTTCATCAGGCGATTTTTCATATCTAGCTTTGTCTCCTTTAAAATCATGCTTCTCAACTATACCGGACTCTTCAAATAATTTTACAGTTCTATAGACAGTTGCTATGCTAATTTTATTATCAATTTCACTAACTCTTTTATGTAATTCGTCTACATCCGGATGATCTTTAGATCCATATTTATCTTTAGAGTCTGACATTACTTTAGCTATGATCTTTCTCTGATCGGTTAGCCTTACTCCTTTTTCTTTACATTTTAATTCTATGCTGCTCATAAATTTCAATAATTTAACTTAAATATATAGGTTTAATCAAATTATATTCTAATGAATTTTGAGTTATTAATTTTTCAAGGTTTTCAAGGTTTAATTCATATAATTGTGAATTTTTATATCCGCCTATTTTTGCTCCACTTACAATTTTAATTCCTTTTGCCACAGACAAAGCAATTCTAAGCGCTGAGAAGCTCCCGGGTCCTAAATTTATCAAAATTAAGAAATCTTTATTAATTTTAGTCTTATTTTCCTTTAAAAAATTTAATAAATTACTAACAAGGAGTTCATAGGAGAGTATATTATTTTGAATTTTTTTAGTAAAAAACTTATTATTAACATATAAACCAAAACTGTCATTTTTACCTGTGCAATTTATAACTAAAAAGCTTTTCTTAATTTTTGTAATCATCTTTAATTTCTTTAATTCTTCTACTTTGCTATTTGCAATAAACCAAGTCGAAGACTACGGTATTATTTCCTTGATGTATCATAGATTTGGTGAAAGTAAATATCCCTCAACAAATATTTCAATAAACAATTTTAAAAAACATCTTGAGCTAGTAAAAGATGAAAGGATAACAATAATAAATCCAGGCGATTTTGAAAATAAACTTTTTAAATCCAGTAAAGAAAGGAAGTTGCTTCTAACGATTGATGATGGGTTTACATCTTTTTATGAAAACGCATGGCCGATTTTAAAAAAAGAAAAAATACCTTTTATATTATTCGTAAATACGAGAGAGGTTGGATCTTTTGGCTATATGAATTGGGCGCAAATAAGAGAAATATCCAAATCGACTTTAGCTCATATAGGTAATCATAGTCATTCCCACGAATATATGGTTGATTGGCAAAAAAAAGAAATTAAAAAAGATATTTTAAAATCTATAAATATTTTTGAAAAAGAATTAGGATATAAATCTGAGTTTTTTTCTTACCCTTTTGGAGAATATAGTTTAGAATTTAGAAGTTTAATTTCGGAGCTAGGTTTCAAATATGCTTTTGGACAACACTCTGGAGTAATTGATGCAAGTAAAAATAATTTGGAACTACCTAGATATCCGATAAATGAAAAATATGGTGAACTTAAGAGATTTAAAAGTTTATTAAAGACTCTGCCTTTAAAATATGAATATTTAAAACCAGAAGAAAAATACATAAAAGACTCGGAAAACCCGCCAAAAGTTTATATTAAATTTTTTGATAAATATAATAATATTAATCAATTAAATTGTTTCTCTAATGAAAAAGACCAATGGAGAAGTTCAAAAATTGTTTTTCTACAAAACAACGAGATAGAAATACAATTAGATGGTAAGTTTACTACTGAGCGAGGAAGAATAAATTGTTCCTTAAGAGAAGAGGGTGGTTTTTACCGGTGGCTAGGCATTCAGTTTGTCATAGCAGACAAATAAATTAAAGATTTAATTCTTTTCTAACTATAGAATTAGTTAATTGGACTGACTCGAAATCAGAAAGATCGTTTTGTTTAATTATTTGCTCTAGAATATCTGTATATTCTTTCCCAGTTTGAGCATATTTGTCCAAGGTATCTGTTAGGTCTAACCCTTTGATATTCTTATTTCTTTTTCTTAGTGAGGCTCTTTTCTCCCTAAAGTTGGAGTATCCTTTGTGAGTATTTAAATTATTTTTATAAGCTTTTACCGATGCCCTTAAAATGGGGAATCTAAGTATTTTATGACCTTCATGTTTTCCTTTATTCAAAGGCTCTATGCCCTGACCAGTCCAAGTCCATTGGCCAAATATCGCGTTGCCCTCTAAAGCAAATCTTGAGGTTCCCCAGCCACTTTCTTTTGCAGCTTGTGCAAGAGCAATTGATACCGGAATAGTATCCATTCTTTTTTGAAGTTCAGCCATGTCTGAGTTCTTTACTTTATATTCACGTAATTTTTGTCTTAACCAGCCCTTTTCTTTATCAGAAGTTTTTTTTCTAGATAAAATATTTTTTAGTTTAAATCTGTCGTCTAAAATTTTTTCGTTTTCTGCAACAACTAGTGGTAAGACTATTTTTATAAAAGTTTCTTTTTTGAGCTTTGTATCCTTGATTTCATCAAGATCTTTTGGAAATTGAGTAAAATAAATTGGTTTTACCTTTTTTTGATAACGAACAGTTGAAAGATCATACTCTACATCTTTAAACAAACTTAAAACTGTCTCCGTTTTTAAATTCAAATTAGGTAAAACGAGTTCAGTGACTTTACTTGGATCTTTTTTATCCTTGATTTGGGGTTTCTTTTCAACTTTTTTGTCTTCTTTTGGTTTTGATATCTTTTTATCTGCTTGTTCCTTTTTTTCTTTTTTTGATAGTTTTTCATTTTCTGATTTGACTTTTTTTTCAGATTTTTCTATTTCTAATTTTTTAGTTATTGTATCAACGCCATCAAACTTATTGAAAATTGTATATCCAATTATACCTACTGAAGAAACAATTATAAAAAGACCTATCATGTTTATTAGCTTATTAGTTTTTTTCTCTTGAATTTTGGAGTCGTAAAAACTACTAAAAAAATCAACAAAAATATCGCTAAAGAAACTTGTCATAGTATTAATTAATTTTGGAAAAGTATTTAAGACACCTATTCCTGATCGGCCTAACATTTTCCAAAAGTTACTAAATCCACTAGAAACAGTTCCTGTGGTTTGGTTATAAACGTGATCAACTTTTTTTCCGGCCTTACTCATTGGTCTTGAAAAGTTTTTATCAAAAAAACTTACATTAATATCTTTTGGAATTGGAACATTGTTCTTTTTCAAGATAAGTTCAATTTGAGACGTTGTTAAAATTTTTTTTCTTTTAATATAATTTTTTATTTCAGCTATATTATAAATGTTTGATAGCTCGAGAAGTTTGTCCCTGTAGCTTAAATTTTTTTTCATCTAAATTGCCTCAACCGATTCAACTTCTTTAACATAATGTTTTAATAAATTTTGAACCCCCTGCTTAAGAGTCATTAATGAGCTTGGGCAACCAGAACAGCTTCCTTGTAACTCTACTTTCACAACACCTTTTTCAAATGATTTGAACTTTATGTCACCCCCGTCTCTTGCAACCGCTGGCCTAATTTTAGTGTCCAAAACTTCTTTTATTTGAAGCTCTATTTCATTTTGTGTCCCACTTTTTGACTCTGATTCTTTCTTTTCTATATTGTCTAAAATAGGATTTTTATTATTTTGCCTGAAGTCATTTAAATGAGATATTACCATTGGTTTTAACACATCCCATGATGTCTGATCATTTTTTTTTACTGTTAAAAATTTATTTGATAACAAAACAAGTTCTACACCATCAAAATTTAATAGCTCTTTAATAAACTTATTATTGATTTTCCCTATCTCTTTTTTTTGAAATTCTTCTGTTCCTACAGAGGAAATGACAAAATCTGATAGAAATTTTAAAGAATTTGGATTTGGAGTTTGTTCTGTGTGTATCATTGTTTTATATTTTTATATTTTATATTATACAAAGCCAACTATTTCACGTATCTTTTTTAGGTTTTCCTCAGCTTTAATGCTAGCTTTTTCCTTGCCTTTCTTTAATACAACTTGCAAAAATGACTTATCTTTCATATAGGAATTGATTTTTTTTCCAATTGGACAAATTGTTTCAATTAAAAGGTCAGTTAATTGTTTCTTTAAATAGGAAAAATCTTTTTTATTCAATTCCTTTAAAGTTTTTCCTAATGTTTGTTTTTTTAAATCCGAATAAATGGTAATAAGATTTAATACCTCAGGCCTATTTGATAATTCTTTTTCATTATCTGGAAAAGGCTTAGAATCAGTTGTAGCTTTTTTAATCTTTTTTACAATTTCATCCTCTGAATCTTTAAGATTAATTCTAGAATAATCCGATTCTTCAGATTTACTCATTTTAATTTTTCCATCTCTTAAGCTCATTACTCTTGAAATGTTTTTAAGGATTAAAGGTTCTGGCAAAGGAAAAAAGTCTTTTACATTAAAATCATTATTAAATTTATGAGCAATGTCTCTTGATAATTCTAAGTGTTGTTTTTGATCTGCGCCAACAGGAACATGTGTGGCTTTATATAACAGAATATCTGACGCCATCAAATTTGGGTAAATGTACAATCCAACACTTGCTTTCTCTTTATCTTTTCCAGCTTTATCCTTGAATTGTGTCATTCTGTTTAGCCAACCAACTCTAGAAATACAATTTAAAATCCATGCTAACTCTGCGTGACCACTCACACTTGATTGATTAAAAATAATACTTTTATTTTCATCTAATCCTGAGGCTAAAAAACTAGCGGTTGTCTCTAGAATATTGTTTTTAAGATTATTTGGATTTTGAAAAGTTGTAATTGCATGCAAATCTACAACACAATAAATACAATTTGACTCTTTTTGAAGTGATACAAAATTTTTAAGTGCACCTAGATAATTTCCTAAATGTAAATTACCAGTTGGTTGCACACCGGAAAAAACTAATTTTTTATCATTCATATTAAAAAGCTTTATAATTTTTCAAATTTAAAATTCCAAATAAATAGGAAGTTATAATATAAACTATTGCTGCTAAAATAACTATAAACATTAAATAGAAAATCTTAAAGTTATTATAATAATCTAGATAAGCGTTAAAAAAATCTAATACATTGAACAGAAAAATACTCATTATAATTGTTGATAATATAATCTTTAGTAAATTTACTTTTAAACGACTACTTATTACATAATGCTTTCTTTTAATTAGTATCAAAAAATAAATTATTGTTCCTATCCAGGTAGAAAGTGATGTGGCTATGGGAATAATTAAGAATCCTAGTTTATTAAAAAAAATTAAACTTATGGAAACATTTAAAAAAACAATAAAAGAAGAAATATAAAAAGGTATCTTTGTATTGCCTCTTGCAAAAAATAAATTTGATAACACTTTTACTAAAGCAAAGGCAGGAACACCATATCCAAAATATTTTAAAGCTTGCGAAGTTTGTAATACGTCATTCTCTCTGAAAGAGCCGTAACCAAATAGGGCATTAACTATATCATGTGAAGCAATTATCAGACCTAAAGCGGCTGGTATCGATAGTAATAATGAGAGTTCTAAAGATTTATTTTGAATATCATTTGCAAGTGAATTTTTTCTCTCTTTAATCTTTTTGGATAAAAGTGGCAAGGAGACAGTACTTACTGCGACTCCTGCTATAGCGAGATTAATTTGATAAACTCTATCAGCATAATATAAATAAGAAACTGCTCCAGTTTGGAACGAGGCTATAATAGTTCCTATTAAAATATTTACTTGAGTAACACCAGACGAAAAAATACTTGGCAAAAGTTTTTTTAAAAAAGACTTTACCTTATAATTAACATTAAAACGTAGCCTAACTTTAGGAAAATAAAATTTTTTAGAGAAATAAATTAAGAAAATAAGCTGTAAAACTCCCGAAATAAATACTCCATAGGATAGTGCTTTCGTATAATTTAAATTTGAATAGTAAGAAAAAAATAGAGCAGATATAAGGATCAAATTTAGAATTATAGGTGCAGCAGCAGCTGCTGCGAATTTGTTATTTGAGTTTAAAATTCCTGAAAAAAAAGAGGAAATACTGACAAATAAAAGAAATGGGAAAGTTATTCTTGTAAGCTCAACAGCTAAAGTATATTTGGTAAAGTCTGAATAAAAACCTGGTGCTATTAAATAAACTAAAAATGGAGTGAAAATTTCTGCTAAAAGAACTATAAGCAGTAATGAAATCAACAATAAGTTAAAAACTTCATCTGCGAATTTTTGAGAAAATTTCTTTCCTTTTGTGTTTTCAGAAGTATAACTTGGTACGAAAGCAGCGTTAAAGGTCCCTTCGGCAAACAATCGTCTAAATGTATTTGGTATTCTAAAGGCAACAAAAAACGCATCTGCAAACATGGAGGCCCCTAGGAAAACTGCTATAAGAATATCTCTGACATAGCCTAATATCCTGCTTATTAAAGTATAAAAACTAAAAATTGATGTAGTTGATAATAAATTCATATTTAAGTCATAATTATAATGATATATTCTTTTTCATATTACAAATTTCAATGACAAAAAAATCTAAAATTGATCATTATACAGATAAAGAGGCTCTAGATTTTCACATAAATGGAAAGTCTGGCAAAATTGAGGTAAATTCTTCAAAACCTCTGACTACTAAAAGAGACTTATCTTTAGCCTATTCTCCTGGTGTTGCAGCGCCAGTAAAAGAAATTTCAAAAAATCCAAGCTGTGTTTATGATTATACGTCAAAAGGAAATTTAGTGGCGGTTATAAGTAATGGATCTGCTATATTAGGTTTGGGTAACCTAGGCTCTCTGGCATCAAAACCAGTAATGGAGGGCAAAGCTGTGCTGTTTAAAAGATTTGCTGACATTGATTCTATAGATATTGAAGTAAATAGTAATGATGCAAATGAAATAATAAAAACTATTGAAAATATTGCAGGAACTTTTGGAGGAATAAATCTAGAAGATATCGCTGCACCAGATTGTTTTATCATAGAGCAAAAATTAAAAGAAAATCTTGATATCCCTGTTTTTCATGATGATCAACATGGTACAGCAATTATTACCACTGCAGCATTAATTAATGCTTTAGATATTTCGAAGAAAAAAATTGGAGACGTAAAAGTTGTTGTTAATGGTGCAGGAGCATCTGCTATTGCTTGCACTAACTTATTTAAAACTTCTGGAGTAAAGCCAGAAAATATAATTATGTGCGATAGAAAGGGAGTAATTTATAAAGGTAGAGAAAATGTAGATCAATTTAAATCAGCTCATGCGACAAGTTCTAAAGCAAGAACCCTCGCTGAGGCTTTAAAAAATGCTGATGTCTTTTTAGGTTTGTCGGCAAAAGATGTGGTGGATAAAAATATGATTAAATCTATGGCAAAAAATCCAATTATCTTTGCTTGTGCTAATCCAGATCCTGAAATTAAACCTGAGTTAATAAATGAAGTTCGAACCGATGCAATTGTTGCTACGGGAAGATCAGATTATCCAAATCAGGTAAACAATCTAATTGGTTTTCCCTACATATTTCGTGGAGCTTTAGATGTAAGAGCTAAAGAAATAAATGAGGAAATGAAAATAGCTGCAGCAAAAGCAATAGCCCTTTTAGCAAGAGAGGATGTACCAGATGAAGTGGTCTCAGCTTATGGAGGAGAAAGACCTAAATATGGTAATAACTACATTATTCCATCAACTTTTGATCCTAGATTAGTAAGCGTTATACCAGCTGCGGTTGCTCAAGCGGCAATTAAGACTGGTGTAGCACGAAAAAAAATTGAGAATTTTGATGAATATAGAGATAGTTTAACCAGTAGACTAGATCCATCGATGTCTTTGATGCAAGGAATAAATGCTAAAGTTAAAAAAAATCCAAAAAAAGTTGTTTTTGCCGAAGGAGAAGATGAGAACATGTTAAAAGCAGCAATTGAATTTGGAAAAGCTAAGTTAGGCAAACCCATTGTGATTGGAAATGAAAAGAGAGTTAGAGAAACCTTAGAAAAGATTGGATTAGACTCTTCTTTTAAAATAGAAATTGTGAATTCAACAGACAAAGAAAAGAGAGAGAAGTATGTATCTTACTTATATAAAAAACTCCAAAGAACCGGTCAACTCGAAAGAGATGTTGATAGGTTGGTTAGAAATGATCGAATAGCGTTCGGAGCTTCTATGGTTGCTTGCAAAGATGCTGATGCTATGGTGACAGGAAACATAAGACACTATGCAGCCTCTATTGAAAAACTAAAACATGTTTGTGACGCTAGAAAAGGAGAGCCCATATTTGGTATGACTATGATCAATTTTAAAGGCAGAACAGTGCTGGTAGCCGATACAAATGTCGAGGATTTTCCCTCATCTGAACGTTTGGTAGCGGTTTCAAAATCCTGTGTAAGAGTATCGAGATTATTTGGTTTTGATCCAAAGGTAGCTTTCTTATCGCATTCAACTTTTGGAAAGCCAATATCGAGAAATACTAAGCATGTAAGAGAGGCTATTGAAATTCTTAGAAAAGAAAAAATAGATTTTGATTTTGATGGAGAAATGCAACCGGATGTAGCCTTAAACCCTGTTTATAAAGAAATATATCCATTTTCTAAAATTGTAGGGAACGCAAATATATTAATCATGCCAGCTTTACATAGTGCTGCGATTTCAACAAAACTAATGAAATCTTTCGGTGGGGCTAAATTGATCGGTCCTTTATTGATTGGTTTGGACTTGCCCATCGAAGTTGCGCCATTAAGGTCAACTACATCTGATATTCTAAATTTGGCTTCAATAGCCGCTTTTTCATCTGATGTTATTAAATATAATTAAATTTTATTTCTACTTAGTTCTGAAACTAAATAAATTGATGGGATTATCTCTTTAACGTCATATATTTCATTTGCTTCTCTCAAAACCTCTTTCTTCTCTTTATTGGTCATGGCAATTCCAAATATGTAAATCTTTTTATTAATTGTTTCTAAAGTATAATTTCTAGCTTTAGTTTCTTTATTCAAAATTAATGCGGTTCTTAATTGGCTTGTTATTAAAATGTCTTTGGCGGTGCCTTTAAAATTAGTTTGACCTTTTATCGTAATAGCATTTTTAACTGATCTAGCCCCTTTAGTTTCCCATGCTAACTTAGTAATACGAATTTTTTCCTCTGGTGTATTGACTTTTCCAGATAGAAAAATTCTTCCATCCAATACCTCTGTTTGAATAGATATTAAATATCTTTTTTCTGTTAAGGCCAATCTTGCAGAAAGATTTTTTTGCATAATCGTATCATCAATTTGCATGCCTATTGTTCTTGGGTCAAAAGTTATATCAACTCCTGTTCCAAACTTTCCCATGCTCCCTGTTCCAGGAACACAGGACATTAAGAAAAAAAAGATAATAATAAATTTATTTAGTTTCCTCATTTTTTTTTTCTAGACACATCTTATAAACTTGTTTTTTTGATATATTTTCTTTTTTTGAAATAAGTTCTACTACGTCTTTAACTGAATACTTCTTTAAATATAAATCAATTTGTTCTCTTATTTCTTTTGTATCAATATTTAATTTTTTAGTGTTAATTCTTGAAATTACAACTGTTAACTCACCTTTAATTGGAGTTTTAAACAACTTTATTTCATCAATATCACCCCTGTAATACGTTTCATGTAATTTAGTAATTTCCCGGGCTATCAGGATTTTACGACCAGAGAAAAACTTCTTAAATATTTTCAGATAAAAGTTAATCTTTATAGATGGGACAAAAAAAACAATCGAATAAGTGGCTATTTGAATTTTTGAGATTTCTTTTTTTATTTCACTTTCCTTTTTAGGCAAAAATCCATGAAAAAGAAATTTTTCATCGAATCCGGCTACACTGATTGCAGATGTTATTGATGAGGGTCCGGGTATAGGATAAATGGAAATATTATTATCTATACATGAGTTTACAAGTAAGTTTCCAGGATCAGACAAAACCGGTGTTCCAGCATCACTGACCAATGACAAAATTTTGCCCTCATTTAAATATTGAATTATTTTTTTAAGTTGTTTTTTTTCGTTAAACTTGTGATACGGGATTAACTTACTCTTGATATTAAAATGGTTTAATAGCTTAGACGTGTGCCGTGTATCTTCGCAAAGTATGATATTAGAATTTTTAAGGATATTTAGTGCTCTTAAAGTAATGTCTTCTAAGTTACCAATTGGTGTGGAAACTATGTATAATCCTTTATTAATATAACTCATTTATGAAAAATTTTTTAATTACAGCACTATCTTATATATTAATTTTTTTTAATACCAGTTCATTTAGTGATCAATCTAAAAATGAACTGAGAGTTGGTTTGTTGGCGCCTTTTAGTGGCCAGTACAAAGATCTTGGAGACTCAATTATGTTTTCCTTACAAATGGCACTAGATGAAATAGGCAATAAAAATGTGACTATAATTACTCGAGACTCTGGGTCAGGTGATAAAAAAGTTTTGAATAATTCTATTCAAGAAATAATTAATGAAGGAGCGAAAGTAATAATTGGACCAATAAGTTTTGACGATTTCGAAGAAGTAAAAAAATATAAAGATATAATTTTTATTTCACCGTCAAATATTAATCCAAAAATTGAGGATAATATTATTAGTATTGGAGTGAGCTTAGAGTCACAATTAAATGCTATTGAAGAGTTTATCTCTAAACAAAAGAAAACTAAAACCGTAATACTTTATCCAAAAAATCAATATACTGAAATGATTGATAAAAAAATTAAAAACTCGAACTTTAAAAATTATAAAATATTTCGTTATGACCCTGATCCAATGATTTTGACTGGAGAAATTGAAAAGCTTACTAATTATTCTCAAAGAAAAAGAAATTTAGAAATTCGTAAAAAAGTTTTAGAAGATAAAGAAGATGAGGCTTCAAAAAAAGAATTAGAGAAACTTGAACAAATGTATACTCTTGGAAATGTAAACTTTGACTCAGTTATAGTAATAGATTTCGGTAATAGTTTAAAAAGCGCTTTGACATCCCTCGTATTTTCAGAGGTGGATCAAAATAAAATATTATTTACAACTGTAAATCAGTGGTTTGATAAAAGTATGTTTTACGAAAATTCATTGAGTAAAATTTATTATCCTTCAGTTAATTTTAAAAATTTTGATAGATTTCAAAAAAAATATGTGAAACTCTATAATAGAGAACCAAGTGAAATTTCAATTCTTACATATGATGCTTTTGGATTAATTTATTATGTTTGGAAAAAAAATAAAGATATAAAAAGTATAAAAGATTTTTCTATTAAGGAAAAGATAAAAGGGAAGATAGGAACTTTTTCTTTTAAAGAGGGGATGGTTCTACAAGATCTTAAAATTTATAAAGCTGAAAAAAATACTTTTACAAAATTTTAACCTTCTTCTTGAGTTTTTGAAAAGCAATATATCTGTGGTCTGTTTTAATTTTTTCAATCTTTTTCATTTCTCCAAAAGTCAGTTTTTTTTTCTGTGGAATAAAAATTGGATCATAACCAAACCCCTTTTTTCCTTTTATCTTTTGAGAAATATGCCCTTTTACTTTTCCAACAACAGTAACTTGTTTGTCTCTTGGAAACTTAATTGACAAACTACATATAAATTCTGCTTTTCTATTTGATCTTTTTTTTTTATTTAATAGAAATAATATCTTTTTCATCGCCTTATAAAATCCTCCATTTTTTTTTGCCCATCTCGCAGAATGAATACCGGGTTTATTGTCTAAAGCCTTTATTTCTAAACCAGAGTCATCTGATATAGCAATCATATTAGAATATTTTGAAAAATACTTGGCTTTAAGACGGGCATTGGAAGCAAAAGTTTTGCCTGTTTCTTTTGGACTGACTATATCTAGTTGTTCTGGAGAAATTTTTTTTATTTTTTTTGACAATAGAAAGCTAATTTCGTCAAATTTTCCAGGGTTATGAGTACCGACAAGGATTTTATTTATTTTTTTCATACTTATCTAGTAATTACAAATTTAAACATTATATAGCAAGTATTATGATTGAGTCTGAAGAAATAGAAAATAAAGACAAGGAGATTCCCGAGGAAGAGTCCAATCGAAACTCTGATGACAACAAGGAAAATCTTTCTACAGAAGAAAAGCTTAAGGTAACCGAAGAAAAACTATTAAGGTCACTGGCAGAAATTGAAAATCAAAGAAGAAGATTTGAAAAAGAGATAAAAGAAGCATTTGATTTTGGTGGTTATAATTTTGCAAAAGAATGTCTCTTACTTTTAGACAATTTACAAAGAGCCAGAGATTACATGTTTAAAGATAATGAATTAAAAGATAGCAAATATCAAGAGAAGTATCTTAAAAATTTAGATATTCTTAAAAATGATTTAATTTCTGTGTTTGAAAAGAATAAAATTAAAAAGATCGAATGTCTTAATCAAAAATTCGACCCTAATTTTCATCAGGCAATGCTAGAAGTCGAAGATGATAATGTAGAAGTGGGTACAATAGTTCAAGAAATACAAACGGGGTATATGATGGGAGAAAGATTACTAAGACCATCCTTGGTAGGGGTATCTAAACTAAAAAGTAAAGAAAAAGAACCTAAAAATGATGAAAAATAATATTTTAATGTCTTGTACTAATAAAAATAGCACCCATATAAATATTAGAATTAAAGGATAATTATGAGCAAAGTAATAGGAATAGATCTTGGAACCACTAACTCTTGCGTAGCCATCATGGACGGAGCGCAGGCAAAGGTATTAGAAAATACAGAGGGAGCTAGAACTACTCCATCAGTTGCAGCTTTTACTGAAGGTGGGGAAAAACTTGTTGGTCAACCTGCCAAAAGACAAGCTGTAACAAATCCAGGCGATACTATTTTTGCTGCCAAAAGATTAATAGGAAGAAAATTTGACGGTCCATCTGTTCAAAAAGATATTTCCAAAGTTCCATATAAAATTATTAAATCAGACAATGGAGATGCCTGGGTGGAGGCAAAGGGTAAAAAATACTCGCCGTCCCAAATATCTGCGTTTGTTTTACAAAAAATGAAAGAAACTGCGGAAAAATATTTAGGTCAAGAGGTAACAAAAGCAGTAATTACTGTACCTGCGTATTTTAATGACTCTCAAAGACAAGCTACAAAAGATGCTGGAAAAATCGCTGGATTAGAAGTTTTAAGAATTATAAATGAACCAACAGCAGCTTCTTTGGCCTATGGCTTAGATAAAAAAGGGGGAAAAAAAATTGCAGTTTATGATTTAGGAGGTGGTACCTTTGATGTTTCAATATTAGAAATAGGTGATGGCGTTTTTGAGGTCAAATCTACAAATGGTGATACTTTTCTAGGGGGAGAAGATTTTGATGATACTATTGTAGATTACCTTATTGCTGAATTTAAAAAAGATAACGGTATAGATTTAAGATCGGATAAATTAGCTCTTCAAAGACTTAAAGAGGCTTCGGAAAAAGCTAAGATTGAACTATCTTCAGCTGCACAAACTGAGATAAACTTACCATTCATTACAGCAGATAAGACCGGACCAAAACATTTAAATCTAAAATTTACTAGAGCTAAATTAGAAGCTTTAGTTACAAAGTTAATTGATAGAACACTAGAGCCTTGTAAAACGGCTTTGAAAGATTCTGGTTTTTCGGCAGCAGAAATTAATGAAGTCGTGTTAGTTGGAGGAATGACGAGAATGCCTAAAATTGTTGAGACTGTGAAAAATTTTTTTGGCAAAGAGCCTAATAAAAGTGTAAATCCTGACGAAGTTGTAGCAATGGGCGCAGCAATTCAGGGTGGAGTTCTACAAGGCGATGTAAAAGATGTTTTACTGTTGGATGTTACTCCTTTATCTCTTGGTATTGAGACTCTTGGAGGAGTATCAACTAAATTAATAGAAAAAAATACAACTATACCAACTAAAAAAAGCCAAGTATTTTCAACTGCTGAAGACAACCAGCCAGCAGTTTCAATAAGAGTTATGCAAGGAGAAAGGGAGATGGCAGCTGACAACAAACTATTAGGTAATTTTGAATTAATAGGAATTCCTCCTGCTCCTAGAGGGACGCCCCAGATTGAAGTCACTTTTGATATAGATGCTAACGGAATTGTAAGTGTTTCTGCAAAAGATAAAGGAACTGGAAAAGAGCAAAATATACAAATTCAAGCCTCTGGTGGTTTATCTGAAGATGAAATTAAAAATATGGTTAAAGATGCTGAAGCCAATAAGGACGCTGATAAAAAGAAAAGAGAGAGCGTAGATGTAAGAAATCAAGCAGATAGCTTAGTTTTCTCCACAGAAAAAAGTTTAAAAGAGCATGGAGACAAAGTATCTGCAGAAGAGAAACTGGCAATCGAAAAAGGAATCAGTGAATTAAAAGAATCTTTGAAAGGAACAGATCTTGAAGATACTAAGAAAAAAACACAAAATTTAATTCAAGTATCTATGAAACTAGGAGAGGCTGTTTACAAAAGTCAGCAAAAACCAAAAGATCCAGATGCTGGTGATAAACCAAAGCCTGATAATAAAGAAAATGTTGTAGATGCAGATTTTGAAGACGTAAAAGACGATAAAGAAAAGAGCGCCTAGGTCTAAAAAAAGGAGCAATTTCTTGTGGCAAAAAGAGATTATTATGAGATCTTAGGTGTTTCAAAAAAGGCATCTAAAGATGAAATCAAGAAAGCTTACAGGAAACTAGCTTTAAAACATCACCCAGACAAAAATAAAGGAGATAAAAAATCAGAAGATAAGTTTAAAGAAGCTAGCGAAGCTTATCACGTTCTCTCCGACGATAAAAGAAAATTAAATTACGATCAATTTGGTCATGCAGCCTTTGAAGGAGGAGGATCTCAAGGTTTTGGAAATTTTGATTTTGGTTCATCTTTTTCTGACATCTTCGAAGATTTTTTCAGTGATGATGTATTTAGAGGTGGAAGATCATCAGGAAGAAGGTCATCAAATAGAGGTAATGATTTAAGATACGACATCTCTGTAAATTTGGAAGAAGCCTATACTGGGAGTAATAAAAAAATTAATTATACTACTTATAAAAAATGCCTGAGATGTTCAGGTCAAGGTGCTGAACCAGGCTCTAAACCTAAACAATGTAATTATTGTAATGGACATGGAAAAGTTAGATCAAGTCAGGGTTTTTTCACAATTCAACAGACTTGCCCTGAATGTAATGGATACGGTGAGACCATAAGTAATCCATGTGATCAATGCGGGGGAAATGGTAAGACTCAAAGCCAAGAAAATATCTCAGTTAAAATTCCAAAAGGTGTTGATGACGGAACAAGAATAAGATTGTCTGGTAAAGGTGAAGCCGGTACAAAAGGTGGCTCAAATGGAGATTTATACTTATTTATTTCAGTTAATAATCATAATATTTTTAAGAGAGCAGAATCACATCTTTATTATGAATTACCTATAACTTTTTCAGACGCAGCCTTGGGAACAACTGTTGAGGTGCCATCAATAGATGGTGGAAGAGCAAAAATTAAGATACCGGCAGGAACACAACATGGAAAACAATTAAGACTGAGAGGAAAAGGAATGCCTTCATTGAGAGGAAATAGTTTTGGAGATCTGTACATAAAGATTATTACAGAAGTTCCAATTTCATTAAATTCGAAACAAAAAGAACTTTTAGAAGAATTCAGAAAGATAGAGTCTGAAAAATCAAGTCCTATTATTAAAAGTTTTTTTGAAAAAGCAAAAAAATTTTGGAAAAACTCTTAATTATTTATAGCTATGCAAGAAATTATATCTGCCATTTTTCTATTAGCTGTGCTATTTTTAGTTTTACCCTCTTTCTTAAGTACCAACAGTAAACTAAAACAATTCACTCAAAATATTTCTATTTGGGCTATAATTGTACTTATTATTGTTGTATTTATTAATCTTATTATATAATGAAAAAAATCAATTTAGCAATAACTGGCTGTTTAGGAAGAATGGGGAGACAACTCATAAAATCGTCTAGAAATAATAAAGACTTTAAATTAGTTTCTTTGACTGAAAACAGAAAAATTTCTAAAAAAATCTTAGGCATTAAAGTGGAGCAGAACACAATCAATACATTTAAAAAAGCTAATGTTATAATAGACTTCACAATACCAAGTTGTACTCTTCAAGTTTTAAGGATTGCATCAAAATTAAAAAAAAAAGTGGTTATAGGTACTACTGGCTTCTCCAAAAAAGAGGAAAATTTAATTAAAAGATACTCTAGGAAAATACCAATTCTTAAGGCTGGTAATATGAGTTTAGGTGTAAATCTTTTAATGTATTTAACAGAGATAGCCTCTAAATCTTTAAGTAACAATTTTCTCTCTAAAGTTTACGAAGTTCATCATAAACATAAAAAAGATCATCCCTCTGGAACTGCTTTAATGTTAGGAAAAGGTATTGCTGATGGAAAAAACAAAAACTTTTATGGTTTATTAGGAAAAAAGTATTTAAATAAAAAAACATTCCCTTACGGTAAAAAAATAAATTTTAACTCTATTCGAAAAGGAAATGTTGTTGGAGAACATGAAGTGAAATTTTCTAACGGTAAAGAAATTGTGACTTTGAATCACGAGTCATTTGACAGGGCTTTATATTCTGAAGGCGCGTTAACTGCATCCAAATGGTTGATGAGAAAAAAGTCAGGTCTTTATTCAATGAGAGACTTGTTGAACTTTAAGTGAATAATAAAGAAAAATCTAAAATTATTCAAAAAATATTGAATAAAATCTATCCAAAGGTTCCTATTCCTTTAAACTATAAAAATACTTTTACTCTTCTTGTTTCGGTTTTACTCTCAGCACAATGCACTGACGTTAATGTTAATAATGTAACTAAAAACATTTATCCTAAATATAATCATCCTAAACATTTTGTAAAATTGGGTAGAAAAAAAATAGAACGTTTAATCAAAAAAATTGGAATTTTTAGAGTTAAAGCTAAAAGTATTTATTATCTTTCAAAAACTTTGATCGAAAAATATAATGGCAAAGTACCTAATACTTATATAGAGCTTGAACAATTGCCCGGGGTAGGTCATAAAACTGCAAGTGTTGTAATGTCCCAAGGTTTTGGCTATCCAGCATTTCCGGTGGATACACATATTCATCGCTTAGCTCAAAGATGGGGGTTAACTAATGGGAAAAATGTTATTCAAACTGAAAAAGATTTAAAGAATATATTCCTTAGCAAACACTGGAACAAACTTCATCTTCAAATAATTTGGTACGGAAGAGAGTTTTGTAAAGCACGGGAGTGCTACGGTATAACTTGTAAAATTTGTAAAAAATGTTATCCAAATAGAAAGAAGCCAATTAAAACAAATAAAGCTTAAATATGAAAATTATCGGCATAGGCAATGCAATTGTAGACGTAATTTGTAAAGTTGAAGAAGACTTTCTCAAAAAAAATAATCTAACAAAAAGTACGATGAAATTGGTGGATGAAGCAGAATTTAAAAATTTATTATCTAAGTTAAAAATAGAAGAAACTGTATCAGGAGGTTCAGTAGCTAACACTATGGTAGGACTGTCTCAACTTGGAAATGAAGTGGGATTTATAGGAAAAATAAATGATGATCAGCTTGGAGAAAAGTATCAAGATGGATTAGTAAAAGAAAAAGTAAAGTATCTATATTCAAAAAAGAAGGAAAGTTCACCCACTGGAACTTGTTTAATTTTAATTACACCTGATGCTGAAAGAACAATGTGTACTTTTCTAGGTATAGCCGGCAAGATTAATGAAAATGATTTAAATATAAAAGCAATTAAAGAGAGTGAACTTTTACTTCTTGAAGGCTATTTATGGGATGAAGGAGAACCCAAAAAAGCTTTTGAAAAAGCAATTAAATCCTCTAACAAATCCGCAATGTCATTATCAGATTTATTTTGTGTGGAAAGACACAAAAAACATTTCTTGAGCCTTGTTAAAAATGAGTTAGATATTATTTTTGCAAACGAACAAGAGATAAAATCTTTGATTGGCTTAAATAATTTTGGTGATGTTATTAGCTTTGTAAAAGAATTAAAAAAACTAGTTATAATAACTAGAGGTAATAAGGGTAGCGTAGCAATAAATAAAGGTGAAGTTATAAGCTTTGAAAGTCAAAAAAATTTGATATTAAAAGATCTGACTGGTGCTGGAGACCTATTCGCCTCTGGTTTTTTACATGGCTATACCAAAAGATTTACAATTAAAGATTGTTTGAAGAAAGGTACAGAGATGTCATCTAAAATAATTCAAATATATGGTGCTAGACTTTAATTTTATTTTTTTGTCTTTTAAAACTCCCTTTTCCTCTTTTAGGCTTTACAATTCTTTTTCTATATTTATTTGTTAATAAATCTAAAGCGAAACGATTTCTTTTTTTCATATTGAATAGCCATTTTCATAATTTAAAATAAACTTATCGTCAGAAAATATTTGCTTAATCTTTTTTCTTAATCGATAAATATGTGTTTCAACGGTATGGGTATCTGTTTCAGATGAATATTTCCAAACATTTTCTAAAATTTCTTTTTTAGATAAGATTTTATTTTTCCGCACAAATAGTTCTAAAAGTTGAACTTCTTTTTCAGTTAAAACAATTGAGAGGTCATCTTTGAGTAGCTTTCTCTCATTCTTATTTAGGGTATAGTTTTTTAATTTTATTGTTGAATTATTAGAAAACTTTCTCTTGGATCTTAAGTCATCAATAACTTTAATGAAACTATTTAGTCTGAAAGGCAAGTTAATTTGATGATTAAAATTGTATAAAGATTTATTATTTTTTCCGATCAAAATACTAATTCCTTTAAAATTTTTCAAAGAATTGATAGCTATGTCATTTATTTTTTCTTCTTGAACTACTAAGATATCAAAATTTTTAAGAGAATTTTCCAAATTTTTGCCCTCTGCGTGTTCAAAATTGAAATTTAAATAGTCTTTAAGTTCATGCATAGAGCTGATAAAATCAGTTGTACAAACAATTAAAATATTATTTTTATTCTTTTCATGCATTTTATTTTAAAAAAAAAATATCTTTATTTTTCAAAGTATAAATTAAAATGTTCAATAGGTAAAAGGGGAATTAAAAAAAATAAAAAAGAGGGAGACAAATCAACTCCAAGAGGAACTTTTGCCTTAAAATCTGTCTATTATAGAAAAGATAGAGTCAAAAAATTTAATTGCAAAATTAAATTGATTTCAATAACAAGGAATATGGGTTGGTGTGATGACGCCAAATCTTCAAAATATAATAAGCTTATAAGATTCCCATTTAATTATAATGCGGAAAAACTTTTTATTATAAAAAATATTTATGATTACGTCATCGTAATTAATTACAACGTGCATCCTGTAAAAAAAAATAAAGGTAGTGCAATATTCTTGCATATTGCTAATAAGAATTACAAAGGTACAAATGGGTGCATAGCGGTCTCAAAAAAGGATATGAAAAAGATAATTAGATTTTTAAACTATAAATCAAAAATTACTATAGTTTAGTTCGACTACCAAAAATCTTTGATCCTATACGTAAAAAAGTTGATTTATACTTTAATGCTAAAGCATAATCAGAACTCATACCCATACTTAATTCTTTTAGACTAAGTTTTTCAGATTCTTGCTTTAATATTTTAAAATATTTTTCAGGAGAGACTTCTTCAGGTGGTATAGCCATTAGACCAATAATATTTAAATCTGTAGAATTTTTACAATATCTAAAAAAATTATCTAAGTTTTTAAGATGTATTCCAGACTTTTGTTCTTCGTCACCTAAATTAACTTGAATAAAATATTTTCTTTTAATCGATGCTTTTTTTTCCTCAGCATTTAAAATATCCGCTAATTTAATATTATCTAATGAATGCACATAATCAAATAATCTAATGGCTTTTTTTGCTTTATTTGATTGTAATTTTCCAATCATATGTAGCTTAACATCTTTATAATCTTTTTTTATTTCTGACCATTTAGATAAAGCTTCTTGAAACTTGTTCTCCCCAAAGTGTTTATGGCCATGATCTATTAATGGTTTTATAAAATCAATACTGAAAGTTTTGCTTACTGCTATTATATTGGGCGTTATATCTTTAAAATGATCTTTTATGTTCTGTTGAATTGATAAGAAATTATTAATAATATTAGAGCTCATGTTTAGATTAAAAAAGTTTTTTTATATAGAAAGTATACAAGATTTAGATTTTGAATATATAAAAAAAACAAAAGGCTCTCTTATATTACATAGCCCTCATAAGTTAAAAATAGCTGATTTATTGAACCTTAAGAAACAATGTGCTAGCTTAAAAATTTCTTTGTTCATAGCAAATGATATAAAAATATTATTTAAACTGAGGCTTAATAATTTTTATATTTCATCACACAATAAAAAGTCTTTCAAATATTTACCTTTTATAAATAAACATATTAAAGTTATTGGGTCTGCACATAATAAACAAGAGATAAAGGAAAAATTTAATCAAGGTTGTGAAGAGATAGTCCTCTCAAGAATATTTAAAACTCAAAAAAAAGGTTTTTTAAATATTGTTAAGTTTAACAATATTGCTAGCTCATTTAACAAGATTATTGCCTTAGGGGGTATAGATAACAGTAACTTCAAAAAAATTAAAATGACAAAATGTATTGGTATTGCTGTGAAATCATCATTTGCAAGAAAGCAAAAATTTTTAATTTAACCAAAAAAAAAGCCGGCAAAATTAATTACCGGCTTTTTTAAATCTAATTATACTAACCTTAGTATGCTACTCCAATGCTTAAAGTAGATTTGTCAGCGCTTGTTCCGACTGAATATGTGTCGTTGTCAACGCTAGACTCTGCATACTTGATAGATAAACCACCTAAAGTGTAAGCAACAGAAATCGTGTCAGCTTCTAAAATAGTTGACTCGTTGTTACCTGAACCGTCTGTAGTAATACCTAAACCGTTAGCAAAATGTTTTTGTGATTCAGTTTCTTGGTAAGAAACGCTTAGGTTATCATTAACTGCGAAAGCAACACCAATGTTCGTGTTTTTTATCCAGTTAGTACCTGTTTCTTTACCAGTACCTTGGTTACCGTAAGATAATCCAGATTTTTGCGCACCTACTGTAAGTGGACCGTAAGCATATGAAAGTGCTACTAATCCCATTTCAGCATCTGCTCTATTTTTAGCAACGCCTTCTGTTTCACCGTAACCTAAGCTCATTGAAAC
>MDTB01166283.1_pt1 | contig 28415 bp, 11 predicted proteins | sample 811161 | NCBI WGS metagenome assembly MDTB01 (sample SAMN05326650, study PRJNA326480) | marine metagenome | isolation source: seawater | place: Mediterranean Sea | collected 2009
ATAAAATGCAGTTTGCTTTTGCAATGGGGCAAGAAGGGCTTCAAATTGGCCTTTATGCGCCGCGATCACATCGTGTGATAAACGTCTCAAATTGTGAGATTATGTCAGGTCCTATGAATGCTGTTTTACGTTCATTAAAACGCTGGCATTTGAATTCGAAAACGTCAGTATTTGATGAACAAACAGGCGAGGGTGTTCTTCGTCATGTGGTAATCCGGTATTCTTACGCGACTGGACAACTCATGGTGATTGTTACTGCTGGTCGATTATTTGATTCAACATCAATGATTGAATTTTTGTCTGATGTGCCAGGTATGACTAGTATTTATTTGTCGCTACAATCGGATCCAACAAACGATGCGGTGCTTGGTGATGAATTAAGACATGTTTGGGGGGCAAAAACTATTACGGATCGTATTGGCAAGGTTCAGGCCATTATCTCGCCACACACCTTTATGCAAGCAAATGCTCATTTGGTTCATGATTTGTATGCTGCAATTATTAAGCGGCTTGACTTCGACCGTCCTGTTTATGATTTGTATTGTGGTGCAGGTGTTCTTAGTTGTGCGATTGCACTGGCTGGTTATGATGTAATAGCGGTTGATAATAATTCCTCTGCAATTTCTGATGCCAAAGCCAATGCGGTAAAAAATGACGTGTCGATTCAATTTAAATGCCAGGATGTTATTCAATTTTTGACATCACATTCTGATTTTAATCGTCAGGTGATTGTGGACCCTCCTCGCCAAGGATTGGCCAGTGCTGTTATTCATTCTTTAATAAAGATTTCGCCTAAAAAAATTATCTATGTGTCTTGTTTTCCTGATACATTGGGGCGTGATTTACGATTGTTTGTGGATGGGGGGTATAAAATTCAATCACTTCAGGGTGTTGATATGTTTTGCCATACGCCCCATATCGAGGCGATTGTTGTATTGGAATATAAACAATCTTAAAATGTCCCGTCATTAAATACGCGTCGTTTAAGCGAACGATTAAAATTTACTAATAAAAATAAGTTTACTATTGGAAAAATCTTTTAATGCTTGTAGTATCAAATCACTTCACTTCTATATTTTAAGGAGATTACAAATGATACATAGGAATTATTCAGCCCCACGCAAAGTTGCACACCCGCATTGTGCAAAACATAAAATAAAGCATTCAATTTTTAAAAAGAATCAGAATGTGATTCAAATAAAAGCAGCCTGCCAAATGGTAAATATGTTAAAGAAACTTTCTTTAACGGTGTTGCCAACTCAAGTGAACCACAACATTTCAATTCATACTTATCAAAATCGAATTGAAACCGGTGATAAACCTGAAAATATTAAAGCGGGTGGGGACATAACTGGCCATAAATTATTTGATTCAATATTAGAATCATCCCCAAAATTAAAGCTTAAATCTACTCAGTCAAGTTCACAAATTTCTGATTCTGAAAAAATGATGGACATTGATGTGATTAATTCGCCTAAGTCTATAGCTGAAAAAAAAAGTGTACCTTCATTATTAGCAACAGAAGCGTGTTCTGATGAACCGTCTGCTGAATTAAAATATAATCTAAAATATCACATTAAATCGTTTGATGAAATTTATTTGCCTGGATCGGTACAATTTCCTCAGATTAATTCAACCAAAAGTCCACAGTCGCAAAATGACCCACCTAAAATTACATCACAGAATTGTGATAATGATTACTCAAAGCCTATGTTTAAAAAACACTCACAGCCGTTATTCAATGTAGGTAAGGCAAAAGAGAAATTGGATGCGCTTCTTAACAAAACCCCACAATTATCGTTTATTGTTCAAGATCTTAAAAGAAAACTTTCATTATCGACTAGGGTTGATTCTGAATTATGGTCAATGAAAAAATCATTTCCAAATGTTCATCATGATATTTCTATGATTCAAAAAAAATATATGAAAAATCAATCAATTGATACCGATTTACATCAATTAATTCTTAAAAAACCGGATTTAAAACCCACTGTTGTTCCAATTATAAAAAAATTAAACGCTTTGAATATGCAAAATTTAGATCAATTTGAAATTGTTTATTCTGCTTTAAAACGGTTCGATATTATGGATGTGCTAGAGATTATTTTTGACTCTCTTTATGATCTTCCTATACAAAAAAAGGAGAAAATTGAACCATTTTTTGATAGAGATCGTTATTTTTTTAATTATAAGGTTAATCGGTCTGACTACTTAACGCTATTTAAGGATCACTTTTCTAACGATATTATTGATGGGAATTATTCGTATAGCCCTTTTTTAGGTTCGTCTCAAACGACGGTTAATCATCGTCAAATTGTGAATAACTTATTGTTTACAATTGATATCTCGCGACTACATAAAATTTCAACATTTGATTGGCTAACAATAGAAACGGACGCCTTCAAAAAGAACTATTTTTCAGAACAATCCTTTTTGTTGGATTTGTTTAATGATTTAAAATCTCATAGTTACCGACAATTTACTGAAAAAATATCAATATTTAATCAATTTTTATTTAAGGACGAAAAAACTGATTAAATAATATATTTTTTTATTAATTTATATGTTTTTAAAATATCTATTGGAAAATTTATTGATTAAATGTAGAATCAAACTACTTCACTACTAATAATTTAAGGAGATTACAAATGAAAGCTTTTCCCAGCGCATCAATGGAGCAATCGTTCCAACGTCTATCTATTAAACGGAATTACTCGCATCTTGATCGACCAGCCCAAGATTCTAAGTTGATTAACTTGAATCAAGAGCGACTTGATCAGTTGTACGAACCAGATCCGTCGTTGTTTAAGAAAATTACAGAAAAAGATCCGGTTTACGCGTATCAAAATCGGTCATTTGAAGATATTTTTGGTGGGTCTTGTGAGTCACCACGCGTTATGAGTCCTACACAATTTAATATTCGAAAATCGATTATTTCTGTTTCTGAGCGTAAAAATCCGTCTTTTTCTAATGATTCGCCATTATCGCTTGAGCATGTGTCATCCTCAGAGTCTATTTCTAGTCGACTTGATAACCTAGAATCTTCATCAAATGATTTAAAATATGTTGCATCTGCATTTCGGAGTCTTCTTGATAAACATGCGCCATCAGACGATGAGTTTGATCCATTAAAGTATAAATACGAAATTATTTTGAAGGGAATTGAAGAGGGGAATATTCTAAATGTGATTTATCTTATTTTAGGTTTTGATGAAGAAAAGCAAGATGCCATTAATTCAAAATTTACAGGGCAGGGGTCACGACTTTTTAGTAAAGATTATTCAGGAAAATTACGAATTGAAACTGTGAATCAAAAATTGTTAACGATTAACTTACCAAAATTAATGTTAATTTCTGAGGAAATGCCATTCTTATTTTATAAATTTGATCATTTTACGATTGATCGAGGAGCTGAATTTCGTTCATTATCTTATCAACAATCCGGAACGAAACGTCCAATTTCAATTGATTTAAATTCTCAGACGTTGAGTGGGAATTACAAGAAATATACAAGTGTTAGTGGTTTTTTTGATGAATTAATTTCTGATTTAGATCAAAGAAATATCCATGTTTTTGAGTCTAAAGTTCGCCAATTTAATGCATTTCAATTGAATCAGGATGATTTAATTTTATCTTCACCCAAGCGTCGTTTCTATGATGAGCAACGTGTATTTGTGGCACCTATGACAGCTCAATGATTTTTTTGTTGACGTGCGTGAACGTTTGATAGCGCGACATATTTTTTTGCCCACTTTTTTTGTTTGTTAATGGTTTCTTCCGGGGTTGATTTTATGATTTTCCCCGGGCAGCCAACCACTAATGAAAATGGTGGTATGATGGTATTTTCAAGAATTACTGCACCTGCACCAATAATGCTTCCTCGGCCAATACGCGCACCGGACAAAATAATAGCACCAATTCCAATAAGACAGCATTCCTCAACGTGGCAGCCATGTAAATTGACATGGTGCCCAACCGTAACATCGTTTTCAACAATGCAGGGTAGATCGTTTTCTAAATGTAAAATGCAACCATCTTGAATATTAGATCGTTCGCCAATAATAATTTGATTTATGTCTCCCCGAAGAACGGAATTGTACCAAATCGAGGCCTCTTTTTTTATGATGACATTTCCCATTACCTGTGCGCCTTTTGCTATAAATGCTGATGGATCAATTTTAGGTTTCGTTTTTAGGACATTTTCGGGTAAGTGGAACTGAATCATGTTTTTACTTTAGCGAATTTAATTTTTGAATACAATAAACATCGAGTTTTTTTCGATACTTTTGATGGGTAAACCTAAAAAAAGGGGGATGGTGAATTGGTGCCATTTTATTTTCAATTTAATTCAAGGTATTTTTTGACTAATTTAGGTAATTTCTCGTATAATTTTATAAGTTTCGAAACGTTGGAGATAGCATAAATGGCTGGTCATAATAAATGGTCAAAGGTTAAGCATATAAAAGCAAAAGAAGATGCTAAGAAAGGGAAAGCCTTTTCTAAGGTCGGGCGCGACATTACAATTGCAGCACGCCAAGGTGGTGCTAATCCCGATATGAACCCAGCATTACGTTTGGCAATTCAAAAAGCACGCGATGTGAATATGCCAAAAGAAAATATTCAGCGTGCCATTGAAAAAGGTGCAGGAACTGGTGATGGGGCAGCGTTGGAAGAAATTATTTATGAAGCATATGCTCCCGGCGGTGTGGCCATTTTAATTCGATCACTTACGGATAACAAAAACCGAACCGTTCCTAATGTTCGTGCGATGTTGTCAAAAGCGGGTGGTAGTTTGGCTAACAGCGGGGCTGTGAGTTATTTATTTGAAAAAAAAGGCATTATTTTATTTGAAGAACATGTTGATTCTGATCATGTTATGAACTTAGCCATTGAGGCAGGTGCTGATGATGTTGATATTCAAGACGATGGGTCCATCGAAATTACCACAAGTACGGATGCGTTTGAACCCGTAGTCAATGCCTTTAATCAAGAGAAGTTGGCTTATTTGGATGCCTCGGTTGAAATGGTGCCCCAAACCCGGATATTGCTCGATTTAGAAAAAGCAAAGGGTTTTTTAAAACTCATCGATAAATTGGAAGACAATGACGATATCCAAGATGTTTACCATAATGCAGACCTTCCAGTTGAGGCCATGGAGAGTTAAATGAAACGTGTTATTCTTTTATTTTTACTTATTTCTGTTGTTGCTTATGCTAATATGACATTGACCTTAAGTCTGAATGGCAAAGGGTATGCCTATCGGGGTGATGGAACTGATAATACGAATACTGTTTTTAATATTTTGGCACAAGAAACAGCAGCTGCAACAAACACGTTAACAGATATTACTTTAACAGCTAGTGATATATTTTTTAATAGTGATGTTAGCGGTAAAGGCATTACTGCTGTTGATATCTTAGATGGTTCAACATCAATTGTAACTGGGACTAATATACTTGGTGCAGATTCACCAACTGCTTTAATCACAGTATCAGATGCTTTTACAGCCAGTCAGTCTAAAACATATACCGTCAAACTTACGCTTGGTACGGGTGTTACTTTAAATAATACACGAAAAATTGAATTAACGGCAGGAAACTGTCAGACTGGTTCAGTTACTCCAGCTGGTGGTGCTCAAACATTTAAAATTACTGGTGTTGATTATACATTTGATGCGCCTACTACTGGTTCGTTTGTTTTTGATGCGGACCGCCAAAATTTTAAAATGCTAAGTTTTCAGATAACTCCTAATGCAACTGATAGTTTTCTTTTTTCAAAAATTACAGTATCAAATCCTGGAACTGCTCAATTTGATGCTGGTGATACTCAAACCAACCAAGGGGTAACAAATTTATACTTATATGAAGATGATGGCGATAATGAATTCGACTCTGGTGATACGTTGATAAAATCAGTTGCTACGTTTAACAATAGTAATGTCACGTTAAATTCAGCAATTATTGAATTTTCTGCAAGTGATGGGGACGCTATACGAAAAGTCTCAGGATTAACTCGTTTTCTCTTATTGTATGAGATTGGTGTTTCTACCAATATTGTAGATGAAAATGATACGGCGCTTACTGTACAAGCAAAAATTACTGAAATTGAGGGGTCTGGCTCTGATTCTGGCCTAACATATTCTCCTATTTCAATTTCGAATGATGGACTTAATAATGCGAATGTTTCTCTGGCAGGTATGATCATTAAATCAGTTGAAAATATATTTCCAAGTATGAATGTTGCAGCTGGCTTAACGGATATTCCGATTTTAAAATTTGTTGCTAAATCGATTGGTGTTGATACACGATTGAAGACGTTGGTCATTTCGAATGATTCAGAAACCTTTGATACCAATTCTAATAATACGGGCGTTACAAATCTAACATGGGTTAAAGATTCTTCTGGTGAAACCTACAGTGGTTATTGTATATATTCACCTTGTAATAGCGTTCTTGATACCAAATTGTCAGATGCTTCACTCAACATTGATTCATCAACGAAAGCAACATTTTCATATGATAATGCGCTTGTAGATATTTCAGCAGGGGCTGAACAAGCCTTTTTTGTGTTGGCAGATTTTGGCACTAATATGAGCGCAGGCCAAAGCATTAGCTTAAATGTTCATGAAGATACAAAAGCAAGTCATCTTACTAAAGGTGATCTTTCGATTGGCTCTGATTTACCAATGACTGTTACCCCTACACAGTCGATTACTTTAGTTACACCCATTATTACAGTAAAAACACCGATTGATCAAAAAATTGGAAATAATTTTGTTGGTCTTGCTTGTGACACTGACAACGATTCTGACGCTACTACATGTACAAATGTTACGACAAAAAAGTTGGTTGCTGGTATGTATGATTTACGCATGTATGTATTTGATGTTGATGTTGCGTCTCAAGTTTCTGGGGCTATGTTTGAATTCCAATCCCCAAATAAATTCTTTAGTGAACAAAGTGTTGGGGTTTCTAAATTGTCCCTTTATCTTGATAAGGACAAAGATGGGATTCTAGATACAGGGGATGTGTTTTTAGGATCCACAGAAACATTCCTTAATTCTGGTCAAACGGCTCAAATTTCAAATGTTTCGATGCCTCAAGGGCAAGATCAAAAGTTGTTGTTGATTTTTGATCTTGGTCAACGTATTGCTATGAGTGAATCTGATGGTGTTTCAGACGATCAATTATCGATTCAATTATCAAACATTACTGTTACCGATAATCTTGCGGCTGCATTGTTGCCAAATCCAATATCACCTTATACATTCGATGTGGCAAAACATCAATTGGAATTAAATAGCCTTAAAACAGGTATCTCTGATGAAAATGTTATTACACAAGCCTCTGTTTTTGATGTTACCGCCGTTATTAAGGCCAATTTTGCAAACACGAAACTGGTTCAAATTGGGACCACGGGTGTGCCTTCGTCTGTTCCAAAATTTTATTTGGATGGGGTTTCTGGCAAAAATAGGTCTTACGAATTTACACAAACCTTTGATTCAACAAAAAGTAATACCAATTTGTTTGATACAATTGTCATTAATAACGAGAAAAAAATCGTTTATACCGTTTCGGCTGCCAATATCACGTCTGAGGGGAATTACTTGATTGATTTTGATGTGTATTATCAAATGGACACCACCGATTGGTTACCTAATGCCACGATTCGTCTTACTCGTTCAAAAGGTGCTGGAACTGATTATAAATCTGCGGCAGATTTGTCAGATGAGTCAGCTACTAATTTTGATAAGATTACTCCTTCAATGACAACAACCAATGAGGTTTATTCTTGGTCTTTGCCATCTTATATATCATCCGTCAATGTTCAGGTGAATAATAAATTTGTCGGGTTCTATAATTACCAGTCCGTTCCATCAAAAGCACAATTGAAAGTTACTTTTATTAATAACGGTGAGAATATTGATTCTGAATCGTTGGAATTGCAATTAAATGGTACCGCCGTAAAAAAGGAATCTGAGATTGCTTCTGGCTCTGATGAAACCTACTATGAATACGATACACTTACCGGTGAATTGGTTTTGAGCTCATTGGGTTCAACCAGTGGCACGCTAACCATATCAGCTAAGGATGATTTTGGTCAGTTGTATCCATCGGCACCGCTTATTTTTTATACGAGTGAAACGTTAGAGATTGAAAAGTTTTTGGTTCACCCAAATCCATTTTCGCCTTCAATAACTACCGCTGGTGTCACTTTTGGGTTTTCATTAACTCAAGCTGCTACCGTTGGTATTAAGGTCTACGATGCAACTGGTAGAGAAATCTCGCAGCTTCCCGATCAATCATTTCAGATGGGCTATAATACGGTTGCTTGGAATTCAATTATTACGTCTTCATCAAAATATATGCCCTCAGGTACCTATTATTTAAAATTAACAGCAACTGCTTCAGATGGAACTAAAAAAGTGGCGACGACCAAAATGGCGGTATACTAATGAAACGATTAATTTGTTTACTCATTTTAGCTTCCATTTCAATTTTTTCTGCTGAACAAATGGGTGCCGTTAATATTCAAACGTCGATGTCTTCTGCCGATATGGCAGCATTTGGCCGGATTACGCCATATAAAGTACAATCGATTGGGAATGTTATGATAAATCCTGCTTCTTTAGGAGGGATCTCATTCAATCAATTAACGATTTCTAATTATCAATTATCAGCTCAGTTTGATTATCGTCATTTATCTTTTGCTATTCCATATGCTGGATTTGTTTATGGGATTTCTTACGGTACAAATGTTACCCCAGGGTTTATTGAAACGTCTAAAGTCAATAATGTTATTTATGATATCGGTACTTTTTCATCTGGTTTTGATGTCTTGCATTTATCCGTTGGTCAAAAGATAAATGAGCCATTTTTCTTTATTGATCATTTTAATTATGGGTTTGGGTTCAGTTTGCTGACCCAAGTTATTGGAACATCCCGTCGGTCACCAGCGTATGGGTTGGATGTTGGATTAATTGCCACTTCTTTTTTTAATGATTATTGGTTAGATCGAGTGGATGTTGGCTTTTCTATTATCAATGCCATTTCAACGTCGTTGCCAGCCTGGACGTATGACTCAACTGTTGGTCAAAGTAAGGCGCAGCAAATTGATCGACAATTATTTGCAGGTTCGAAATTTAGTTTGTTGAATTATTCAACAGAAATTCATTCCGGAATTTATGTCCAAGGGTTCAATATTCGTGATTTTATGTTAGGTGTTGCGTTAAATGTCGCCGATGGATTAAATTTGCGATTCTCTACTACGTATGATGTTTTACAGGCGCAAGAATTAATTTATAATTTTGGCACTGGATTAGTTATGCAACGCGTTGCAGGTGTTGGTAGCAGTATTTATGATATGTCTGTAGATTATAATTTTACAATGTATCCGTTCCCTCGTTCTGAAGATGCATCGCATACCATTAGTTTATCTTTATTGGGTCAATCAACTGATTCACGCCCGGTTGTTTTATCCCCTTTAAAATCATATGTTACAGCGATTGATCATGCTGATTTTTCTGGAACAGCTGACCGAAATTCAGTTGTATATATTTATAATGGCACTAGCTTGGTTGGCCAAGTTGTTGCTGGTAATAATGGGAAATGGCGTGTCGATCAGTTGCCCATAAATGTTGGGTATAATACGATTACGTTTCGATCTAAGTCTGGCACAAATGATTTATCCTCGCCATCCGAACCACTCGTTGTTCATTTTGATCAATCACCACCTCAAATAGCAACGGAATTAAATGTTATCGGTGATCAACTGTCGGTTCAATTAACATCAAATGAGCCACTGCGACGTGCCATGTTTGTTTCAGGAAATCAACGCTTACGATTCAAAAAAATATCAGATTCACTTTATACCTTATTGTTAAAATTACCCGATTACATGAAATCAGGGCAACCTTTACCAGATAAGATGATGTCTTATGATTTAATTGTTGCTGACCGTATTGGAAATCAATCCCCAACTGAAACGGTTACGTTTTTTGTTGAACCATTATTTCCGTCTGATCAATCTGTTATTTATAACGATGCGATTACAGTACTTGGCTATGCATCGCCATTTGTTGAATCTATATTAATTAATAAGCAGCCAATTCAAACGGATAAAAATAATGGGTTCTCCAAATCTGTTCAATTAAATTTTGGCAAACAGCTTGTTGAAATTAATGTTCGTACTAAAAATGGTCAACAATTAAATTACTATGCGCGATTACTTTGTATGAAGCGTTTTAGTGATATTCCAAAGTTCGCTAAATATCGACGCGATATCGAGTTTTTAGCTACGCTTGGGTACGTCTTTGGTAAAGATGATGGTTTATTTTATCCAGAAGAAGAAATGAATCGCCGTGACGTTACTTTAGCAATTGCAAAACAGCGTAATCTTCAACCTAAAACACTTGATTATGATCCCTTTCTAGATATTCCTTCATCAGATCCTGATGCTGGGATCATTGCGGCTGCCGTAGAAGCTGGTATAACATTTGCTTTTGCTGATGGTACGTTTAAGCCAGACGAAAAGGTTTCTGTTGCTGATGCATTTAAGATGTTAAATAATTCTGGTGTTATTGATAGTGATGACGTTGTTGTTAGTAAAAAACCGATTAAACGTTTTGAGTTTGCGTTATTTTTTAAGCAAGTTCGACGGTATGATCAACGTGTTATTTATTTGATGGATTGGGATCAAGGATATAACCTTCCAAATTAATTGCTTCAAATGAGTAAGTTATCAATAGCACTTATTGGTGCAGGTGCCGTCGGATGTTATTATGCCGGACACTTTTCCCGTGCTGGTGCATCAGTGACGATTTTAACTCGAACCCCTGATGCGTATGATGGTCCTATCCGCATTGACTCAAAACAGACCCCTTTGAATTTGTTCCTGATCACGTTTGTTCATTTCAAGATCCCCGTCAACCATTTGATGTTGTGATTTTAGCTACAAAAGTTTTGCCTGAAATTGACCCTGTTAGCTTAATAATGCCCATCATTTCAGCAAAAACGATAATCGTAATGATTCAAAATGGGTTGTTTATTGAAAATGATTTAATCTCTGAGTTTTCAAACCCAATTATCAGAGGGTTAGCTTTTGTTTGTGTCTCAAGGGTATCTAAATCCGTTGTTCGTCATCTTGATTTTGGTCCAATAACCCTTGGTTTGATTCAAGGGCAATTACTTTCTGACCATCCTTTTATTTCTTTATGTCATTCATTAAGGATTAATGTTATTTTTTCGGATGATATTCAACGCGTTATTTGGGAAAAATTGATTTGGAATGCGGCGTTTAATCCCTTATCTGTTTATTATGATGGGGCGACAACAGATATGTTATTGGCGAACACAGAATCATTTAAACAAATTATGGGGATTATGAAAGAGGTTCAACTGGGTGCAGCAGCTGCGGGTATTGTTATTTCAGATGACTTTATTGATCAACGGCTCGAGCAAACAAAACAAATGATCCCTTACAAAACCAGTATGTGTTTGGATTTTGAGTTTGGTCGACCGTTAGAATTGACGGCTATTTTGGGAAATTTTATTGCTTTTTGTGATCAATATTCTCTTGATGTCCCATTTTCAAAGGCCGTTTATAAGGCTTTGTCTCTTTTGTAATTTGAACTTAAACCGTCGAAAATCGTTTGAATTTTAATCTTAAATTTGTCTGGTATGAATCTAATTTAATTATTCGATGTTTAATCTTTTTATAATCTGGGAATACCATAGCGTTCAGGAGTTTTTATGGCATTTTCAAAGTGGGTTATATTCTTAATATGTTTATTTGAATTTTCAGCATTTGCAATTAGCCCAAATATTAATATTCAATTTTTAGTTGGTGATAAAGTTAATGGTACGTTTCAGGGCAATTATAATATCACGTTTGGCTTGTACACTTCGCCTAATGTAGCGGAAGAAAGCGCTTTATGGAAAGAGTCCCATCAATTGGTTATTACGCAGGGTCAAATAAGTCAAGTGCTAGGGACAGCTACCCCGATTAGCTATCATATTTTGAAATCAGATAATTTATATGTTGGCTTAAGTTTTAAGGAAATTGAAGATAGAGTTTTTGTTCCCTTAACAAGTGTCCCCGCAGCGGTTGTTTCTAAATATTCAGATTATGCTAAAGAAATTGAATTTACGTCGGGATGGATGAAAATTAATACACAAAATCATCGTGTTGGGATTGGTATTACTACAAATTTGACGGTGCCATTTCAAGTGGTTGGGTCTGCAAATATTACAACGGTTAATGCCACAGGGTCTATTCATAGCCCGGATGGGTTTAATATTCATAAATTAGATTACTTAAAACTGATTAACTTAGATGATTATTCTTTATCCCCTTATGACTCACATGATTCTCCCACAGTAGATGTGGTTTTTGTAACATCGTCACGAAATGTTGGTGTTGGTATCTATCTCACAAGCAACATTAAAGAGCAACTCCATGTGAGTGGTAACCTTCAGATCGATAATGGTCGTCTTATGGGATTAGCAAGTATTCAATTACAAGGCGATGCCGGTAGTATTATTAGTGATCAAAATGGATCTCAATTGATTTGGCATTCAAAAAAATCAGCTATTCGAGCTGGTTTCTCATCCAACGATATTTGGTATGACGCCAATATTGGTGATTTTACAGCCTCTTTTGGTCATGATAATAAGGTCCTTGGTCAATATTCGTTTTCAGCAGGTAAAGACAATCAACTTATGAGTGAGTTGGGTGTTATCGGTGGTGGTATAAGTAATAAAATTAATCATCGTCGGTCTGGTATCTTTTCCGGCGAAAGTAATGAAATTAAACTGACGACTGATACTCAAGGTGGTGGGTTTATGGTAATTGCTGGAGGAAAAGATAATGAGATTACAGGTGATTATGGTTTTATTGGTGCTGGAAATTTAAATAAAATTCAAAGTAGTTCATTATATTCATCGATTATTGGCGGTAAATCAAATGTAATTGGTGCAAATTCTGATTTTTCCGTTATACTTGGCGGGGAATCAAATAAAATTTATGGTGATTACTCTGTTGCATTTGGCCGTTATGCACAGGTTGGGCAATCTAGTGCCGCCAAAGATGGTGTGTTTATTTTTGCGGATACTCAAGTTCAATCGGCTGATCCATTTCGCAATTATTATAATGATCAATTTTTAATTTATGCCACTAATGGTGTTGTTATTGGATTAAATAATTTTAATAATAAGGCCGCAATGACGATCACTGAATTTGATCCTGATAAAGTTTACCCACCAACAGGTGAGGTTGTTAAACCCCATTCAATTCGTACGGCTGGGGATATTGTTTCTGCCGATAAAGATGGAAAATTAGGCTATCTTGTGGGTGATGGTCGATTTATTACCAATATATCGAGTTTGTGGTTGAGTGATAGTGCAAATGGCTCTATTTATACGGATTCTAAGCGTGTCGGGATAGGTGTAAATAATAATGCTAGTCCGGCACATTCGTTACTTCATGTGAAACAAAATACTTATCCTCCAAATATAAGGGTTGAAGATTCAGGTGGTGGTAAGGTTAATCTAGGGGTTGATACCACGAGTCATGATGGCGTTATTGAAACAAACAATAATCTTGAGTTTAGAAGAAATGGGAACCTTGTTGCTGAAATGACAACCAATGATGAGTTTTATATAAAAACTATGTTAGGTATTAATATACTCAACCCGACACACAATTTAGAGGTTCATGGAAATGCAATGATTACAGGTGTGTTAACCATGTCGGGTGGCATTAATACGTCTGGTACTATTACCGCTAATTCATTTGTTGGTGACGGTAAAGGCTTAACCGATGTTCCTGTATATTACTTAACACCACAGGATGGCACGCCTCAAAAGCAAGTCGTTCTTGATAATTCAGGTAATCTTGGAATTGGAAAAGTCACCAGTAATATTCAGGCGCTATTACATATTGGGGATTCGTCTACCACGCAATTACGTTTGGAAAAAACAGATGATACAAGTTCTCGTTATTCGACGCTCTCATCGACCAGTCAATTTGATTTTTCCTTTTATAATTATGTTCAAGATGATGATAAAATATTCTCAATTAACTCTCAAAAAACAGGTGTAAATTCACCAACCTCTCTTTTTATGGTGAGTGGCCGTGGAAATGTTGGTATTTTAACTGCCCCAAATGCGAATGCATTGAGTGTTACTGGTAATATCAATGCGGATACTTTTTCTGGAAGTGGTGAAAATATTAAAAATATTCAATTAAATGCGGATCAAACAAATGTTGTCACTTATAACCAACGTGTAAACTTTGATCAAGTGGTTCGACTAAAACCACAGACATCTAATCCATCGTGTACGACCAATGATGTGGGGTCTATTTTTGCAATTAGCAAAGATAGTGCGGTTCATATTTGTGCCTGTGTAGGTAATGGTTTACGAAAAGCAATTTCAAATGGTTCAACTGATGCAAATTGTACCATTGATTAAATAAATCCGGTTTAAACGGTAAATGTTGGTTGTCTTTTTTTATCTGATATATGTTTCTTTAGCGGTTACCTTTGATTGTTTGTTTTAATATTTTTTTGCGTTTAAGTTTTAAAATTTTTTTTAAAAAAAATTTTCATTTCTTTTTTTTAAAATAATACTCAAAAATTAAATTTTTAATGTTTACGTTAACCGAAAAACGGGAATATCTAAATGGTGAATTCATGACATTTAAAAAACGACATTCCTTTATTATCGTAATTTTATTTTTTCTGATAAGTTCTAGTCAGATCTTTGCTCAACGCTTGTATGAACTTCAAGATACATCGCCATCTGGCATTATTATCTCTGGGGTTTTTCATCCAACGGATAATCGTGTGCTTCACGGTGATTACGAGGCTATGTTACATTTTTTTAATGAAGATAATAGTATTCCAACGGTATCAACAAAATATAATATTACAGTTCATAAAAATTACTATCGGTTTTTAATCAATTTAAAATCGGTCTTGGTTCCGATGTTTTTAAAACGTCAACCGATTTATTTGCGAATGGTTATCGACAATCAGGTTGATGTAACCTTACCCTTTGCATCTGTACCAAAATCGATTAAGTCTGGTATTGCAACAACCACAAATCGCATGATGGATGATAATGTTTTTTCTATTGATTATATAAATAAACGTATTGGTATTGGCACGAGTGTTCCTTCTAGTACAGTTCATGTCGTTGGGACTGTAAATGCGTCACAGTATCTAATTGCGGAAGGATCTGGATTAACTAACTTAAAGCATGGTGGTGGTGATAACTATAATTCATTGCGATCTGAAAATGGCCAATTTAATATTATTACGGTTAATGCGACTGGCCAAATGATGATCGGGGGGCGTCAAGGGATTGATGTTCCAAGTGCCGATCTTCAAGTATATGGGTCATTATTGGTTGAACCTAATTCATCACTAACATCCAATATTGTTTCAGGTGCAGGATCGCGCTGGATGTGGTATTCAGATCGTTCTGTGTTACGAATTGGGTACACGCCATCAATTTATTGGGATGATCAATTTAGTGGGGATCATTCCATTGCATTTGGTTATGCGACCCAGGCAAGTGGCCTTTATTCCATTGTCACTGGTGGCTATTACAACAGAATTACAACATCTAATTCTGTTATAACAGGTGGTAGTGATAATAAGATTTTGAGTCCTAAAAGTATTATATTGGGGGGACAAAAAAATGAAGTTTTAACGGATGAATCCGCTGTAATTTTGGGAGGTTTTCATAATAATGCAAATAATAACTCAATTATTTTAGGTGGTTATGATAACTTTTCGAATGGTAATTTTTCTGTTGTTGCAGGTTTTGAAAATTCATTATCTGGCGATTACTCGGTTATTTTGGGTGGAAAAAATAATAAAGGATACTCAAAAGAATCGATATTAATCGGATCAAACATTTACTCTGCCACGAATAATATTCAATCTGTATTATTTGGTGCGTCAGATACCAAAACAGAATCAATTACATCTAGTCATATTGTAGTAAATGCCCCAAATGGATTTTCAATCGGAACCGATATTACAACCCAGAATGGCGTGTTGGTGAATGGTGCGATTAGTGGACGGTTGCTCTATGGTGATGCTACTAAGCTTGTCAATGTTAAAAATCAAAACAGTGCCTGGACGTTACAAGGCGGACAACCTCAATTTTTATCTTATCCAAACCACCTAGGGGTAGGAACGAGTAATTTGTTAGAAGCCTTGAACGTTAATGGCAGTATTAATTTATTTGGAGTCGCACAGAATATTCCTGGAACGATTCGATTTTTGGATGATGTCTTTTCTGTTTATAAAGAAGGTAAAGGCTGGTTAACATTGCAAATGGTTGATACTGACACCACGTATAATGTTGATCAAAGTTTAGCGCTTTATCCTACGCCAAATACGTTTTATGTATCTACAAAAAATGCCATTGTTGGACAAGTCAAACGATGGAATACATCTTATTGGGAACCAAACTATATGGATCAATTTAATGAGGAACCGGAAGCTTCACGAGCCTCAAATGTATCGTTACCAAAACGTTTATTTTTAGCTACGGGTAATGTTGCTGTTAATATAAAAAACTCACAATCAAATTCGGATATTTTAGCCTATCCATTTGCTGTAATGACGGATCAAAATAAAACGACTGGGGCGTACCTTTATGCTGGGAATGGAGATAATGAAAAAAGTATGTCTATTTCGGTTGACCCCCCTGGTGTTCATTTTCAAGGTTATTATGAAGGCGATTCATTTCGTCAAAGTAGTGTTGATGGTGGTGGATTCTATTTAGGTAACTATGGCTTGACGTTTTATGTTGACGATTCTACTGGTGTTAAGCGTGATGTTCTAATGCTTAGTACAAATAATATTGATATTCTTTCAACAGAACCTGCTGGAACCAACTATCCCTTTTACCTTGGCGGTGATTTAAGTACAAAATCATTTGTATTTCGTACAGATCAGCATGGGGTTGGTATTTACCGACGGTCTCCGTTATTATCAAAATCTGTTGATCAGGCGGTTGTATTTAATCAAAAAAATAATGGTGAATTATTTATTCAATCAGCGGATCAATCTGGCGATATTATTTTTCAACAATCAAAGCTTCAATCGGCTCGATTACAACTTAGCCCAAAAGGGACAACTCTTTTTGGATTAACTAATCGTTATATTCGTTCGGCTTTTGATGTGGCGGATGGTCATATACATGTATCCGATGGCTTTGGGATTGAATTTTTTGAACGATCAACTACTAAATCTGGTCTAATTATCGATTCTACAAATCCTAAACGAATTCAACTTTTTACTTCAGCTAATTTTTCAACCCCCAACATGCTGATTTATAACACCGGAAATGTAGCGATTAATGGTTTTTCAGATAATTCACATGATTTAATAATTAATCAAGTAAATGGTCAAGATACAATTTTGCAGCTCGACACAATTAGTTCAAAATCTCCTGGAATTTTGTTCTATGTTGATGGGATTGGTTCTAATTCAGCAAATAATAACTACACCGATAATGGTGAGTTTTATGGTCTACAAATGAACAATAATAATTTGACATTAACTGAAGATAATACGAAAACTTCTGCGATTACGATTACACCCACTGGTTTTGTTGGGCTTTTCGATGCTGCGCCAACGGCGGCTTTATCTGTTAAATCTGATGTTGTTTTGATTAATCAAAAAGGTGTTTATTTTAAAGAAGTTAATGGAAATGCGAGCCCAGCTATTATTTTAAATGGTAACAAAGTTGATATTAAATCATCGGATGAAATTCAAGTTTTGGATGCTAATGACAATATTTCATTTCTTGTTGGATCTAATGGCGTTGCAATGAATCGATCCAAACTATTCAGTTCCATTGATGGTCAGGCAATTAATTTTGAAATTAGTGGCAATACAATGGTGAATGGGGATATTTATAATGTTCTAAATGATAAAATTTTTCCGTTAAATGTTAAAAATAATTACAATACAAAGTCTGAACGTACGATTAATACAATTAAGATTGATACCGCCTCAGGATTAACGTTAATAGGTAATAACACAAACTCAAAATTAACGGTAAAAGCCACCCCATATTACAACCGAATAAAAACACCAAGAGGGCTTTTATCTGCAACGAAAAATATGGAATTACGATTGATTGGTAAAGGAATAACAATTTCAGCGAATAATCAAGCTGGTCGTGGGGATACAAACTTTAATGATACTTTAAAGTTAATTAATGACATTATTTCTGGTGGTGTTATTAGTGGTAATTTAAAAGTTAAAGGTAATTTTATTTCAACTGGAAAAATTCGAGGAAATGCATTTGGTTTAAGAAATATTCCATTTCGTTGGCAGCATGTAACGCGTAATAACTCTACCATTGCGGACCCTCCAAACATTCAATCGTTTTATGCCGATGATGGTGAAATTTATTACACCAGTGGAAATGTTGGTATTGGAACAACTGATCCCCAAACCTTATTTGAAGTTGTTGGGAAGGCTCAAATTGATAGTTTACTCGTGACTACAAATTTAGTTGCCTCAGATATTAAATCAACGGCAGATATTTCGATTACATCGAAAGGGGCGTTATTATTTCGTTCGAATAATGACAATATTGTTTTTGGTAGGAATTTAGGTTCGGTTAATTCTGCTGGTGGGTTTAAAGAGTTTATGAGGTTTACTAAAGACTCTCAATGGTTAATGGGTGTTGATACGTCTCCGTATTTAGTTGATTTAGGGCGTTCTAGTCCTAATGACTTAACGGAGTTTCGAGTTGAATCTGATCAACATTCGTTTATAGATTTTACACGAACTGGGTCAGCAGTTTCAGCTAGTATTCGGTATGATGATTCAGGGTCGCGATACTTAACAACATTGTCACGGAAAAATATTCAAATTGAAACTTCAAATGGGTTTGGATTTTTTACGAATACTGCGACTAAGTCAGTCACTATTGACGATCAAGCCCATGTTGGTATTTTTTCGACCTCTCCCAAAAACTCGTTGGATATTAATGGTAATGTGGCGATTGGTTATGACCAAGTAGCACCTTCAAATGGAATGATTATTGAAAAAAATGTCGGTGTTGGTATGGCGGCAGCGCACTTACCATTATATGCACTTGAAGTTAGCGGTTCTGCTGTCGTAGGTGAACCATTGTCGTCCCCATTAGCAACCGGTTTTTTTATTAATGGTGATGGTCAATATAAGTTATTGATTGGTGGTCATTCTATTTCAGATGAGTTAGTTATGGCGTCTCCAAATATATCGATAAAAAATGGATGGTTAATGATAGAACAGGGGATTGATCCTGGTATGCAAATTATTCGTGATAACACTACCGCTAAAATTGATAAGTTATATCAATTAGAGTCAGGAAAGGGGTACTCGTTTACTGCTCAGAAAGATATCTCCTTACAAACTTATGATGGTACTAATTGGGCCAATGAGCTTGTTATTGATAGTGCGGGAAAAATGGGTGTCGGCACAATTCCGAGTGAAGTTCTTCATGTTAAAGATGATGATAGTGATGTAATTGTAAAAATTAAATCGGCTAGTAATTCTCTTGTTCATATGAAAAAAGGGGCTCAAATGATTGTGTTTGGGTCTGATTCAAAAGGGTTTCATTTAAATACACATGCCGCTAATCTTACAAATTCAGATATAACTATTCAAAACAATTATGTTGCGATTAATACGGACGAAGTAAAACAAGATTTTGCACTGCATGTCAATGGCACTATTAATGGAACCGATTATATGATTCAAGATAAATTTCATTCGTCAGGTTATCGCTCATTTCAAACCGTACCAACGGGTATTGTTGTGTTGTGGTTAGAAGAGACAATTCCTGAAGGTTGGGAAGAGTGTGATGGGACTAATGGGTGTCCTAAAATGGATGATAAATATGTTAAAGGTGTTGGGACAGGAACTAATATTGGTGATACGGGAGGCAGTAATAGTGGGATTACAACAGCAACAACGCATACGCATAATAACACAACACACGATCATAAATTAACTTCAGGCTCTCATTCCCACGAACAAAAGTTCAATTCCGATAGTAATCATCGCTGGTCTCATCACAATGATGGATATTCTCATTTAAGAAATGTTGGTCATAATGAGTATACGTTACTTAATACAACTGGCAGTCATCGACACTATAACAGAATTAATCATGATCATAATGCACTAACATTTTCTTATGGTGACCATACAAATTCCCATGGAGATTCTCCAGATGAAACTCATCTTCATGGTGAAAATGCAGATGAAAATGATACCAAAACAGTTGGGTCAGGTAAAAATAAATCTGGTGATAATGGTGATGAACATAAGCATACCTTTGATAGTCGCCCAAAATCTCGAATTGTTAAGTTTATTGTAAAGGTGAATCAATCATGATTAAAAAAATAGGCTGTTTCATTTTAATCATATTTTTCTCAATTTATTCACGTGATATTTCATTTCAACTTTATGTTAATGATGCTCAAAATAATGTGCCATTATCTACTTCAGGTGTCATTCCAATTAAATCAGTATTTGTTGATGCAAATGGTAATACATATTTTTTGAAAAATCAAAATCAAAAAATAACAAATGGGATTCTTCATTTTAAGGTTGAGGTCGATGATTCTGATTTCTCACAATTGGTTGTCTTTGATAAGCCAGGATTAAAACTTCATTTGCAATTGTTGGATGATGAATTAATTTTACCGCTTTCTGTTGTTCCTATTGCAATTTTATCTAAATTGTCAGATCGTGCGATTCAAATTAAGGATCTTTCTGTTATGAAAATTAACTATATTGATAAGGTGATTAATTTTGGAGGGTCTCAATCAACAGCTAATGCTGTGGATGTGAATGGTACGTTAACTGCAACTAATTTTACTGGCGAGGGGCGTTATGTTTATAATGCCAAGGGTGGTGGATTGAATGATGATCATTCACTTGAAAAACTAAATTCAAGAACGTGCCCACCAAATGTTTCACGATCTGATTGTAAGTATGGTGAGGATGTTCTTTTTATAAATAATGCACCCTATGTTGGCATCAATACGAAAACCCCAGAAATGGTATTTGATACGATTGGAACGGTTTATTTTACAGCTGGGGAAAAGGATTCTGGGGTTATTAATTTTCCAATAAATAAACATCAGTCAATTATGGCTTGGGATCATCAGAATGCGTCATTTAAAGCGGGCCATGTTAGTCGAGATATTAGTGTGAACTCAAATTCCTTTTCTCATGCAGCTGTCTCAATTGGAAAAGATATTGCCACAGTTGGACGAAATTCCGCTGTCTTTGGTGGTGAATTTAACACAATTTATGGGGATTACTCAGCGATTGTTGGTGGCAAAAAAAATACAATTAATGGTGATTATTCAGTTCTTGTTAATACGGATCAAGATACAGTAAATCAAGGTTATGTTACAAATGTTGGCGGGGAAGGGAATCAAGTAAGTTCAAATTATGCTGTTTTATTGAGAGCGAAAAACAATCGATTAAGTGGAAATAATCATACCATTGTTGGAGAAACTAATTTAGTAAAAGGGGAATCTGTTATTGTTCATGGGTCACTTAATCAAGTGTCCGGTAATAATGTTATTATTATGGGGAATTCAGCAAAGGTTAATCATGATAATTCATGGGTTATCAATGTTTCATCCAGATATTTAGCTCAAACAACCAAACCAAATCAAGTTATTTGGATGGCGGATAAAGGAATTTCGATTAATACGTCCAATGCTTCTCAAAGCTTAGTTGTTGATGGTGATTTAGTTGGTACCTATTTTTATGGAAATGGATCTCAGTTAACCAATGTTTCATTGGTTGATAAATATTGGTTAATGTACGCCGATAATATGACCAATACTGGATATAATTTGGGAATTAAAACCTCCACGTTGAAATCTAATCGTGTCAATTTAGGTGCTGGTTTACGATTTTTTTCTGATGATAGTGTAAAGCCAGGGACAATTTCATATAAAAATGGTGATTTAATTGCTTATGGTGACACAACGACTAAGTCATTATTGGTTCAGGATCAAAATACGATTTATAAAACAAGTTCAGAACTTTCTATAATAAATGATACGCTTCATATATCAACTCAGAATGCGCTTGCAAATCATTTTTTGGTTTATGATGGTCAAAAATGGGCGCCATATGCTAAATCACTTTGGCAGGAACAAGCGTCTTTAATTTCTTATTCACGGCCGGTTTCTTTATGGAAATCACAGCAGTACTTGGGCATGTTAACTCTGGCTAACCCTGTTCAAAATCATCTCATATTTTCAAATGATTCAAAAACAAATGGATTAACCATCAATTTAAGTGGCTTAGAAGAAAAAAATCAACCGATTTCGTTTGGGTTTAATGTAAAGAATCTTGATTCAAACCAATTATTTACAACGGCTAATTCTGCATATAGATTTCAATTTGATTCATTAAGTGGCGGTTTTGTTGTAAATAAAATGCCCAATCTCAAATTAATGGAACTTAATCGGAATGGGATGGTTAATTTCTTTGACGGGAATTTTAAAATGGGGGTTAATATCCCAACAAAATCGCGTTTAAATAATTTGATCGTTGATAAAGATACTCATTCTTCATTTGCGCATGTAAATTATGAAAACTCACCTTTTTTGTCTGTTGATTCAGTTGGAAGTATTAATATACAAGCGGGCGGAACTGCTACAATTAATTTTAGAATTTTACCAGATACAGTAGGGTCAATCTTAAATCAAACACGTTTACAAATGACCAATGCGTCTGAGCTGATTTTATCTCATGATGATGCGTATGCTCTCGGTCGACCAATGGTCATTGTTCCAGATGGTGAGTTGATTATGGATCGTGATTATTACTTGGGGGTTTATAATTCATCACGTGAATTGCAATCAGGGGTATCATTTCATTCAGATGTGATGATATTTGCACCTGAAAAAACTCAGCAAAATAATGTTTTATTAAATAAATTTGGGTTTGGTATTCGTATTACACCAAATCATTTAATTGAGATGAAAGATCCCGTATCATCTGTTTTTATCAATAAATCAGCTAAAAATAATTCCAGTTATATTATTTTTTCTCAATTATTTTCACCAAAATGGACCATGCACGCTTACGTTGGTAATAGTAAAAGTCAATTAGAAATAAAAAATCATCTTAATTCTCAAATTTTACAAATGAATGATAAGATTAATATAAATTCACCTCAAAATCCAAATAAAGATGTTAATATAAATGGTGACTTTTCTTTTATTGATTCCAGTCTTTATTTAACAAAAACATCAAATTCTCAATCACCGGGTACTTCAAAACCATTTTTTAAAATTGCTAATTCACAGCTTTTGATTTCTCCGATTGATGATACCAGTGGTATTGGGTTTCATTCAAATAGCGGTCTTCAATTAAATCTTAATAACGGTAAAGTTAGTATTGGGTCTGCGGTTGTTCCAAATTCTCCCACAAAGAGTTTATATGTAAATTCAGGCGCTTATATTTCTAATCGACTGTACCTTAATGATGAAAAAATTGAATATAAAACGATCCGAACACCAGGTGTTATTCATTCGCATCGAAAAGAAAATACAGTTCAAGTATTGTCGTTTGATTATGATACCGGATTTGATATTTCATCGCCATCTGATAATGTTGTTGAATTAACATTTCAGGAACATTTTTCAACATTTAACACCATTAAGGCCAACCAAACGGTGACTAGTGACACACAATTCATCCAGCCGAATGGCATTGATATGATGTCTTTTGATGGTGATTATATTTCTGTTTCTGCAAATAATATCACAAGTTTGGGTAACCCGAACGGATCAATGGATTCGTTGGTCTTTTTTAATGATTTAATGAATGGTGGTGTAATTGATGGTGATTTAGAAATTACAGGTACATTAAATGTTTTTGGAAATGATTCAAATAATGAGATTCATAAGTTATATGGTGATATTTCAGAAATGCATATGATTACATTCCCTTGGTTTCACGTTACTACTGAAAATGGAAATGTTGTTCATCATGAATATGTTATTACTGAAAATGTTGGTATTGGTACAACAACACCGCAGTATCCGCTAGAGATTGTTGGTATTTCATCAATCAATATTGTTGAGTCTCCTTCGATGAATGTTAAAGGTGCATTTGATTCAAATAAGGATTATTTAACCATTACTTCAGAATTATCCAATTTTATTGCAACAGTTAATGGTTCAAAATCAACAACAGGACCTTTATTACAATTTAGTAATGCATCGTTAAAGGATCATTCGTTTGGGTTAAATAAATTAAATGATCAGTTCTCAATGACACTTTTTCCTCAAAATGGTAGTTTTGATGCTGACGTTTATATTCAAGGGAAGCAAACAAGTCAGGTTTCTATTGATAACCAGTTTGATATGGTTACAAACTTGAACGGTGATTTATCGTTAAAAGCATTATCTGGGGTTAATGATGTTATTTTTATTTCAAAGCAATCAAGTGTATTTGTTTCCAAAGAAAATGCACTTGGAATTAATGTGTTGAGTCCACCTAAAAATAGTTTGGATGTTTCAGGAAATATGGTGATTGGATCAGCCCTTGCAGGTAAAATTCAAGCTCCGATAAATTCTGTTATGGTTCAAAGTCAACTTGGTATTGGTACGTACCAACCCAAAGTGGTTACGGATGTAAATGGTTCAATGGTAGTGGCCACATCGGGTGATACTTACCTAGGTCAGATTACAGGGTTATCTGATGATTTAGTTATTGAAGATAAATTATTTGTCGAGTCATATAGTGCAAGTGTTTCTGAAAATGTTTTAGTTAAAGGTTCAATGACAGGTGTTGGTGGATTATTTTTTAACAAACATGCCTCAAATGCTAATTTAGATGAACTTTCAATTTATTCACCTCAAGCGAATTTGATTTCATTTGGATATGGATTGTCTGTTAATGATCGGTCATTAAGTATTTTTGCAAATGATTATGTTAAATTTTCCCCGAAACCTGCTATTTATGGTCTGTATTTTAATTCGATTGGCTTCTCAGGATTAGGTCATGAAGCCCCACAATCATTGCTTCACATTAAAAAGAATAACATAAGTTTTCTGATTGAAGCTGATGGTACTGGTGATAATCACTTTAAATTTGAAGCTGGGAAAGATGGTTTGATAGGCATGGTTTCAAATCAACCCAATCATTTTGTCATGTCAGATGGTCAAAATCACTTGATTGCCGGTAGTCAGTTTGTTATTGATGCCAATGGATCGGTTGATATTGGTTATAATGTAGCCGATACTTCCAGCGGCAATGTAATGCCGTCTCATAATGTTAAATTGGATGTAAGAGACAGCTTAAGTGCAGTGCATCTTCTAGAGAATGGGGCTGTCTTAACGCATATGCCTGAGGGAAGTGTTGTTATGTGGTCGGGATGGACCAGTGAATTGCCTGAAGGATGGCGATTTTGTACTGGCACACCAAGTAGTACAACAACAGATAAATGTAACTTTGTAGACTATTTTGTTATTGGTAAGGAATCTGGTCAAACATTGAATGACTCTCGCGGTCAACATGAATTTGCAGCTGCTACAGGAACAGATTATCAGCATACGCATGAATCTTCTCACAATCATGGAAATTTTACACAAGCTGGACATAATCATAATCAGGCCGGTTGGACTGCAGTTCCAGCTAAAAATGAAACTCAAAATAGTGATGCATCTAATGCGGGAAGTGGTACAAGAAGTGGTGGAAAAAACGGCTATTCTTATAGTACACGGCATTGGCATAGAGAGGGTTGTTTGTGTTGTGGGTCTGGTTGCTGGGGACACCATGAGACACGATGGCATTGGGTTTCCCATTCAAGGCAAACTGGTTATACCGCAAATAATAACGGTAGCCATAGTCATCAAATTACCATTAATCATGGTCATTCTGCTAGAACACAAAATAAGAATCATAATCATAGTTTGAAAGAAAAGGGGCATTCACATGCGAATACAGAGCATTCCCATAACATAAAAAATGAACCGGAATATTATAAGTTGGCATTTATTTATTTAGTAGGGGATGAACAATGATGCGATATTATATACTATTGTTTATTTTTCTAATTAGTACATTTAGTCTTGCAAGTGATTACCTCCACCGACTTCATGTTCACGTAAATTTAGCTAAATCTTATGTAACACCTGTTGGTACATCTGTCATTCCAGTTTCAGGGACTCAAAATGTATTGGTTCAAATTATTGATGTTGTTTTAGATCAGCCAATATGGTCGTTGAGTGAGGATATGGATGTAAGAAACGGTGAGATTAGTGTGGTTATATCAGATCAATCGTTAGATTGGGTAGATTTACTTCAAAATCGTCAATTAGTTTTTAGAGTTACTATGATCGACGATATTGTTGATATTCCATTTGAAAATTTACCATTTTCATTATTGTCTGATTTTTCAGAGCGGTCTCGATATTTTACAAATACGTCAATCATTGGTATTGATTACGTAAGAAAACGTTTGGTCATTAATCGTGCTACCTCGAGTGCTGAACTTGCCGTCAGTGGGTCTATTCGTGCAAATTATATTGTTGGGGATGGGTCTGGGCTTAAGAACTTAACAGGGCCGGGGTTTAATGATTTGCATTCACTAAATTCTCAAAATCGATTTTATAAAAATGTTGTCTTTATCAATAACACAGGTAACGTTGGCGTTCATACAAAACTTCCAAAGGCTAGGCTCCATATCAAAGGAAATACGGTGTTTAAAGGATTGCCTAACCCAGAGTTTGGTAATTATATTACACCTACAGGCTCAATTCTTTTATGGGATTCTGCTCGTTCTGCATTTCGCTCTGGAAAATTTAACTCGCCATTGCTTTCCTCAGATATTGGCTTATATTCCATAGCATTTGGAGAAAATGTAATTACGAAATCTAAGTATTCAGCAATTTTAGGTGGTGAGAGTCATTCAATTAATGAAAATTCAATTTCAACCGTTATTGTTGGTGGTCAAGACCATTCAATTTTAGATAGTTATTCTGTGATTGTTGGGGGTTATAAAAATATGATTAGTGGTGAGTGGAGTGTTGTTTTTGGAGGTCGAGAACATAATGTTTATGGTGATTATAATGTTCTTTTAGGTGGCGGTAAAAATGAAGTTCGTGGTGAGCTTAATACGGTTATTGGAAAAAATAATACTAACTTTTCTGATTTTTCAATTTTACTGGGTGTCAATCATAACGTCAGCTCAAATCAATCGGTTGCTATTGGGCAAAATACACAGATTAATCATCAGCATTCCATTCTCTATTCTGATGGTGATACCGTAAGAAGTACCCAGGAAAAACAAATGATTATTCAGTCAAAAAATGGTTTAGGCATTAATATGGCGCCAAACCCTGATCATAAGTTGAGTGTTGCTGGTAATATCAAAGCGACACGTTTTGTTGGTGATGGTCGTTACGTAACAAATATTATTTCTGGTCAAGATTTTTGGCGTCAGGTGCCCGGTAATGTTAACCCTGGGATTTATTACATGCAAGGGCCGGTTTCTATTGGAACCATAACGTCGAATGCAAAGCTGACTGTTGCTGGCGGTATTACGGTTGGCCCATCATTACAGAGCTCTAATGGAACAATGCGATACACGACCAATGGTGGGTTAGAATTTTATCATAATCAGTGGATTGCTGTTGACCAACAAGATACCGATACACAATTGCTGCCTGGAGAAGGCATTGCATTAAATGGACGAACGTTTTCAATTGATCAGTTAAGTGCGGATGAATTTCAAACGCTTTATTATAATGGCTCACGCTGGGCACCTAAAACATCACGTTTATGGACCTCTTATAATAATGGGATTTATTTAAGTAAACAATTGGCACTAACCAATGATAGTCCGTTAACAACATTAAAGGCTCCGCTTGTGATAAAAGAGCCAACCAGTGGGGCGTTATTTAAATACCCATTGGTTATTGGTTTAACTGATTCATTACGGTTTCATCCAAGTCAAAATACAATTCTTTTAAATTTAGATTATTACCCATCAGAAAACATTTATAAAATGATTAATTCTTCGTATTTACAGAATGAAGTGGATGGGTTTGGTTCATTGATAATGATTGAAAATCAAAAATTAAAATTGAAGCATACTACGAAAACATTTAAACATAATGAACAAGTTCAATTAAGATCATTGATGTCATTAACGCCAACCAGTATGGTTATTTTAGGTGATACCCCTCAATTTGGTTTTGATAGCAAGCGTTCAATTTCATTTGCGAATACTTATGCTGATCACTATAAGATGATGGGGATTGGCCATAAGGACCATTTAGGTAATAACTTACCACAATATTTGTTTTTCGATTCATTAAATCACTTAACCATCTTGTCAGGGAAT
>MDTB01087373.1_pt1 | contig 28405 bp, 31 predicted proteins | sample 811161 | NCBI WGS metagenome assembly MDTB01 (sample SAMN05326650, study PRJNA326480) | marine metagenome | isolation source: seawater | place: Mediterranean Sea | collected 2009
AGCTCATTTTCTATAATTACTTTTAAACCAGATCTAAATTCGTTTGTGCTGATTTGTGCCATATTGTATTACTCCTTATTAAATGTAAGCTTTGCTATATGAGACATATTGTGGTTAATAAAAAAACGACTTAATGTTGCATAATTAGAATCAAAATTTTAAAGTACCATGCTTAATGTGTAGTTTACATAAGAGAAGACAAAATTTTTTATTTTTTCCATTTTAAAAAGTACTATAAAGATTATTTTAGGAGCAAGAAATTTCATGAAAAGATATTTTAATAAAACTTTATTAATAACTTCATTTTTGATTTTATCAATTAACGTTTCGAGTCAATTGGACTCTGTAATGGATGAAAATAAAGGCAGAACACAAGCAGCAGCTGTTTCACAAGCAAAAATTGATTCAACTCAAATTAAAACTGATAAAGCCTCAACTGAATATAAAAGCGTTAGTAAACAGATCGAGGGTTTAAAGGTTTATAACGCTCAAAAAAGAAAGCAAATCAAAAGGCAAGTTGAGCGCATGAAAGAAATAGAAAAAACTATGAAATACGCATCAGTTCTTCAAAGACAAATACCGCCTCTAGCAAGAAGAATGCATGCTGGACTAGAGCAGTTCGTTGCATTAGATCTTCCTTTTAGCTCTGGAGAAAGAACAGAAAGACTTAAATTCATTCAAGATGCTTTGGATAATCCAACAGTTTCTCCTGCAGAAAAACTTAGACAGGTACTTGAAGGCTTTGATATTGAAGCTGAATATGGAAGAAAAATAGACACTTATAAGGATACTATTCTAATTGGAGATCAAGAAAGAGACGTAAACATCCTTAGAGTTGGAAGACTTGTCCTTGCTTATCAAACCTCCGATTTAGATAGAACAGGTATTTGGAACAAAGAAACAAAATCTTGGGAAAATCTTCCAGGAAGATATAGGGGTGTTGTGCGAGATGGAATAAGCATGGCTAAAAAACTAAAGACGGTAGATATGCTTGAACTGCCAGTTCCTGCAGCGGAGATAGTTCAATGAAAAATATATTTAAAATCTTTTTAATCATTTCTATTGCTTTTGGATCTTTCTTCTCACTTGCACAAGAAGATAAGCCTCAATCAGAAGCCTTGAATTTAGAAGAGCTTCTTGATTTGGTTAAAGCTGGAAAATTTGCTGAATCTGAAGAGGCTACTAAAAGAGAGAACAGATTCTCTAAAGAAAAAAATAGACAACAAACCTTATTAGCTAATGCAAAAGCAGAAAGAGCTAAGTTAGAGGCCATAGCTACAAATCTTGAAACAAGATTTGAAGCAAACGATGCAAAATTAACTCTTCTAGAAGAACAATTGAAAACAAGACTTGGCTCTCTTTATGAAACATTTGGGCATCTTCAAGGAGTTGCTTCTGATACAGAAGACTATTTTAAAACAGCCATAACGTCAGGTCAGTTTGGTAAAGAAAGAGAGGAGTTTTTAGGCGAACTAGCTAAAAAAATGGGAGAGGGTGTCAGTGTTGCAACAATTGAGGAAATTGAGCAACTTTGGTACGAACTTTCAAGAGAGCTTGTTGCATCGGGAACTGTTCAAAGATTTTCGGCCACCGTTATAGATAATGATGGCGAATCATCAGAGCAAGATGTTGTTAGGGTCGGTAACTTTAATGCAGTTGCTGAAGGACAATATCTTACGTATCTTTCTAAACGGGGAGCTTATGAAACTTTGCCTAAACAACCTGGAAGATATCTAGATGGTACATATGATGTTTTTGATGAGGATTCAGGTTTTGTTCAATTCGCATTAGATCCAACAGGTCCACAAGGCGGAGCTTTATTGGTTAATTTAATTTCTTTACCTTCTTTCTTTGAGCAAATTCAATATGGAAGAATAACTGGTTATACAATAATTGTATTATTTCTAATAGCTATCGGTGTTTTTGGATGGCGTTTCTATGCATTATTTACAATAAATGGGAATGTTAAAAAACAAGCGGCTGGAGAAGTAGCTGGTGATAATCCCTTATCAAGAATATTTGCTGTTGCGGATCAAAACAAAACAGATACTGAAACTTTAGAGCTTAAATTATCAGAACAGATTCTTATAGAAAGAGCTGAAATAGATCAGTACATATGGGTAGTTAGGTTAATTTCTGTTATCTCACCTCTTCTTGGTTTATTTGGAACAATTATTGGAATGATAAATACCTTCCAGGCAATTACATTATTTGGTACTGGAGATCCTAAAACTATGGCTGGAGGAATTTCCGAGGCCTTAGTAACAACAATGCTTGGACTAATGTGTGCTATTCCTACTACGTTTATGGCAGCGGCATTATCAAATTATTCCAAAGGAATATTGGCTATTTTAGAAGAACAAAGCACAGGTATGGTTGCAGTCAGATCAGAAGAAACTCATTCAGGTAGCAGTATCTAAAAATGAGCTGGTTTTTTAGCTTACAAGATACTTTGTTCTCCTTTCTTGAAAAGGGAGGAGGAGTGGTTTTATTAATAAGCCTCTTAGTAGTTTTAATGTGGTTTTTTATTTTTGAAAGGATCTGGTATTTCACATTCGTTCATCCAGCAGTAGAGAAAGATACTATAGATAAATGGTCTAAAGTTCCCGAACATAAATCGTGGAAAGGTCACATGGTTAGATCCATGCTTGTTTCAAAAGCAAATCTTCAAATACGAAGTAACTTAGAATTAATAAGAGTCTGTGTTGCAATTGCTCCTTTATTTGGACTTCTAGGAACAATTGTAGGAATGATTGAAGTTTTTCATATACTTGCTGTAACTGGAGGAGGAGATGCTAAAGCAATGGCTGGTGGAGTTGCTAGATCAACTATTCCTGCAATGGCAGGATTAATGGCGGCAATTCCAGCGAGTATTGCTGCAAGATGGTTAGAGCAAAATGCTCAAAAGAAATCAGATTTATTATCAGAACATTTAACATACGAGTAAAGAGAAATGAGAAGATCTTTAATAAGCCAGGCAGTAGAAGAAGCAGATGAACCAAATATAACTCCAATGCTGGATGTCGTATTTATTCTTTTAATATTCTTTATCGTGACAGCAAACTTCATCAAAGATCCTGGCCTTGAAATTACAAGACCAGATTCAGAAACTGCTGAAATAACAGAAAATGCTGCAATTTTAATTGCAATTGGTCCGGCAGGTGAAGTTTATATGGATGGAAGAAGAATAGATGTTCGCCAGGTGAAAGCTAATGTCATAAGACTTATAGCAGAGAATCCTCAAGGATCTGTTGTCTTACAAGCTGATAAAAAAGCAACAGCTGAAAAAATCATTGGCGTAATGGATGAAGTTAGAGAAGCTGGCGTTATTGATATTTCAATCGCATCAGAGCCTAATTTTTAATGGTTGAGAAATTTAAAAATCTATTAAAGAAATATCTTTCTATCGATATAGATGGAATGGTCTTAGGCTCAGTAGAAGATTCAAATGTATATCAAAAATATGGAATTGCAGCTGCAGCAGCAACAGTAGTAGCCTTATTTTCACTGTTATTAATGGCTTTTCTAATAGCAACTGGTGAAGTTGAATTAGATGATGTAAAAACTAGAAAAATAGTAGACATAGTCATGCCAGAAAGGGATCCAGAGCTCATAGATTCTGTTGAAAGACCAGATGAGGCTGAACCAGAGCCAGATCAGGTCCCTCCTGAAGTAGATATTGAACAGGTTGATGATGTTTTAGATGACTCTCTTAATTTAAACTTCAAATTTAAAGCTAAAAGACAAGGAGTTTTCGCTGATGGTTCTTATGTTCCAATATTTCAAGTACCCCCTCAGTATCCTAGAAGGGCAGCAGAAAGAGGAATTGAAGGATGTGTTCTTTTAGAATATACAGTTACTCCTTCAGGAGCTGTAAGCGAACCAATTGTTATAAATGCAATTCCTAAAGGACTTTTTGATAGAGCTGCGACAAGAGCTGCGTTAAGATATAAATACAAGCCTTTAATACGAGATGGAGTTCCTGTCGCAGTTGAAGGTGTAAGACAAAGAATTACTTTTGTTTTGGAGGGTGAAGGCAAAGGACCTGGATATATTCCAGAGAATTGTAGGGGTATGATGTGATGAGATTAGTTTATATATTTGTTTTAGCTTTACTGTTAAGTTTTAATTTAGCTGTAAATGCTCAAGAAGAAAAAAAAGAGGAATTTAATTTTCCTGGATTTACTCTCTCTAAATGTCTTAAGGATTACGATATAAAAAAACAATCTGGTAGAAGAGTAGCTAGACTTCCAAGTGGAGTAGCTCAAAAATATCTTAAAACACTTTATCCAGTTCTTGAAGAAGATGATCTGCCAAGAGCATTAGAAATTCTTGATCGCATGAAATCTGATGATGGGCTTAAACAAAGAGATAAAGCTCAAATGTACTATTACTATGCCTATGTTTATTTTAGTCAAGAAAACTTAAGGAAAGCTAAGACTGCTTATAATGATTTTTTAAAAATAGAGGAAGCAGACCCAAGATTAAAATCTAATGTTATTTTTAGCCTTGCCCAGATCGCATATTCTGAAGAAAAATATAAAGAATCTATTAGTAAAATGAAAGAATGGCTCTCTAAGGAAGCTAATCCAAGCTCAACGGGTTTCGATATTATGGCTGCTTCATACTGGCAATTAAAGGATAAAAAACAGGCTCTTAAAAATGCTCAAACAGGATTGTGTGTTGCAAAAGCAAATAAATCTAAACCCAGAGAATCAACATATAACCTTTTGCTTGCTCTTTACAATGAAAAACAACAAACAGAAAAAATGCTTTCGTTGTATGAAGAGCTAGTTCAATTTCATCCAAAAAAGAAATATTGGACTCAACTCTCAGGTATTTATGGAGAACTAAAGCAAGAAGACAATCAGTTAACTTCTTTAGAGGCTGCATTTGATCAAAAATTATTAGATAAAGAAAATGAGTATGTTGCTCTTTATCAATTATTAATGAGAGCTGATGCTCCTTATAAAGCAGCCAAAGTCATGGAATATGGAATTAATGGTGAATTTGTTAAAGAAAATGAAAAACATCTAAAAATGTTGGCGCAAGGATGGCACCTAGCTCAAGAATTAGAGACTGCTGAGACTATATACGAAAAGGCAGCAGAAAAATCTGATGAAGGTGAATTATATGTATTCTTGGGGCAAATCTATTTAGCTACGGATAGATATAATCTGGCCATGGATACTTTAAAACTAGGTCTAAAAAAAGGAAAATTAAAAGATCCAGTCACTGTGAACATCTTATTAGGACAAGTTTCATATGAAATGCAAAATTTTGAAGATGCAACTAAATTTTTTAGAACTGCTTTAGATAGGCTTGCTGATTTAAAAATTAAAGATAAAAAATTATTAGAAAAAAGACAAGATAAATTAAGATCTCAAGCCCTCACGTGGCTAACTTATACTGAAAAAGAAGCAAAAAGAGTCAAAACTCTTGAGCTAAGAAGAAAAGATTTAGAGAGTAGTTAATTCTTTAATTTATAAATTGTTAATCTGCAATTAGCCTTACTTTTCTCATCAAAAAAACTCTCCTCTTCTTTAATTGTCCATCTGCTCCAATCAAAATCAGGAAAATAAGAATCTCCTTGGTAATCTTTGTCAATATGAGTGATTATTAGCTCATTCGCTTCAGATTGAAATAATTCATAAACTGAAGAACCGCCGATAATAAATACCTTTTCTCCTAACTTATTTATTAAGTTTTTTGCTGTATTAAAATCATTAACAACAAGAACTCCTTCATGTGAATATTTAATATCACTAGTTAAGATTATATTTGTTCGTTTTGGTAGAGGCCTTCCAATGGATTCAAAAGTTTTTCTACCCATCAAAACAGGATGACCAGTAGTAATTTTTCTAAATCTTTTTAAATCTTCAGGAATATCCCATGGCAAAGAATTATTGATACCAATAATTTTATTTTTAGCTATTGCGGCTATTAATGCGATGTTCATTAAACTGCAATTGGAGCTGAAATACCTGGGTGAGACTCATAATTTAAAATTTCAATATCTTCATATTTAAAATCAAATATGCTGCAAACTTCTTGATTTAATTTTAGTTGAGGAAGATTCATTGTTTTTCTAGATAATTGCAACTTGGCTTGATCTAGATGATTTAAATATAGATGAGCATCTCCTAAGGTATGTACAAATTTTCCTACTTTTAAATTGCATACTTGAGCAATCATATGATTCAGTAGAGCATAAGAAGCTATATTAAAAGGGACTCCTAAAAAGATGTCTGCACTTCTTTGGTATAACTGGCAAGAAAGCTCTCCATTTGCTACATAAAATTGAAAAAGAGAATGACAAGGGGGCAGAGCCATATCATCAACTAGCGCAGGATTCCATGCGCTCACAATATGTCTTCTTGAATCTGGATTATTATTAATACCATTAATTAAATTTTGTATTTGATCAATAGATCCTTTATTTCCATCTGGCCAAGAACGCCATTGAGCTCCATAAACAGGTCCTAGATCACCATTTTCATCTGCCCATTCGTCCCAAATAGATACGCCATTTTCTTTTAAATAAGAAATATTAGTTGAGCCTTGAAGAAACCAAATCAGCTCATGGATTATTGATTTCAAATGGACTTTTTTAGTTGTAACCAATGGAAAACCATCAGAAAGATTAAATTCCATTTGATGTCCAAAGATGCTGAGAGTACCAGTGCCCGTTCTATCAGATTTTTCCTGACCTTCGTTTAAAACCTTCTGCATTAGATCAAGATATTGTTTCATTTTTATTTCTTCTACTTAAGATTAATAATAATAAGCCAATTAAAACCATCGGGATGGAAAGTAGCTGACCTCTTGTAATTATATCTAAAAAATCGAAACCTATATGTGCATCTGGCATTCTAAAAATTTCTGTAATTATTCTAAATAATCCATAAACTGATAAAAATGTTCCAGATATAAACATCCTTGGTCGAGGTTTTTTAGAAAGCCAAAATAAAATTATAAAAAGCAAAAAACCTTCAAAAAATGCTTGATAAAGTTGAGAGGGGTGTCTTGATAATTGGAGAGGATCGCTCCAAAAAGTCATTCCCCATGGAAGATCTGTCGGTCTTCCAAGCAACTCTCCGCCTAAAAAATTACCTATGCGAACGCTTCCTAAACCTATGGGAAAAGCTAAAGCTATGTGATCTGATAGTTGAAAGAAATTTATTTTTAATTTTCTGCTGAATAATAAAAATGAAACTAGAACTCCTATAAGTCCACCATGAAAGGAAAGACCTCCTTCCCAAACTTTAAAAATACTTAAAGGGTTATATAAAACCTGATCTATTCCATAAAAGAACATATATCCTAGGCGTCCCCCAATTATAGCTCCCAAAACTCCATAAAAAAGGAAATCTTCTATATCGTCTTTCGAAAAAGGCGAATTATTCGAAACTATTTTTTTTGCATACCAGTGAATCCCAAGTATTCCTATAAGCCAAGAAATGCCATACCAATATACTGGCCACCAACCTAAAAAGGGGAAAGGTACATAGAAGGCAATTGGATTTATTGCAATATTCATAAATAATTTTTAAAAAATATTCTTAAAGCTCCTAAAATTACTAAAATAGCAAAACCATATCTAAGAGTTTTATCTTCTGATTTAGAAGATAGGTTAGCCCCAATTCTTGCAAAATAAATACTCGTCAAGCCAACTATTAAAATAGCCGGAACATAGAGGGAGCCGAATGCATATGGTATTTTTTGATCTGTTTCAGGATAAACAAAATATGCTGAAATTGTTATAGACAAAGCTATAAACCAGCCAAGAGTAGAAGAATTACCAATAGCTTTGTGCATAGACGATCCTCTGTATTTAAAGTAAGGGACCATAATAATTCCTCCACCAATCCCAACTATAGAGGCTAAGAAACCTATAGATGAAGATCCTATAGTTTTCTCTAATGATGAAGAATTTTTAATTACTTCCTTAGGCTCAAAATTTAAAGCAAGTTGAAATGCTACGGCGATTAAAAAAATTGATATTAATAAATTTACAGCTTCAAATCCAATTTCTAAGGAGGCAAATCTTCCAAGAACTGTTCCAATAATTATCCCGGGAATCATAAATTTTATTATGTCTAATTCAACATTATTATTTTTATTATGAACATACGCACCTGATGAAATCGCAAATACCATTGTTGCTCCAGAAGATCCTGTTGCCATATAAGGAATTAATTCAGGTGGGAATCCTAAATATTCAAAAAGAAAAATATAAGCTGGAACTAAAATTATTCCACTTCCTATTCCAAAAAATCCTGAAAGAAGGCCAGAAAAAATACCAAGAATTATTAAAGGAAAAATTAGTTCAATCATCGATATCTCATTATCGCTTATCTATAAGCTCTGATAAACTTATGTTTTTCCAATTATGTGTTTAATTTTGCTTGCTCAAAAGCCATCAAATGAATTTAAGTTTGTTATGGCATCTAATCGAGATGAATTTTATTCTCGACCCACATTACCTATCCATTGGTGGACGAATATAGATGGACTTTTAGCAGGAAAGGATCTTGAACAAGGAGGAACCTGGATGGCTATATCAAAAAAAGGAAAATTTGCAGCTGTAACTAATGTTAGAGAATTTTATTCTAAAAATTATCTAGATAAAAGTTATCTTTCTAGAGGTGATTTGGTCAAGGATTTTTTTAGCACCGGAAAAACCTCAGAGGACTATTTAAATAGTATTGATGAGGATAATTATTTAGGCTTTAATTTATGTCTTTACGACCAGGATAAAGTTTCCCTTTTTTCTTCTAAAGGAAGAGAAGTTTTGGAAAAAGATAATTTTTTTGTTTTAGGAAATAAGCCAATTGGAAAAAAATCAGCAAAAATAGACTTAGCAAAAAAAGAGTTTAAAAATATTTTAAAATCAAATTTTAAAAATTCAGATCTTTTGAAATTGATGCAAGAACCTTCTGAGCGTTATGAATTTGAAAGAGAGAACCTAAAATCCAGACATGGCAATGAAATTTCTGCCAGATTTATCAAATCTGAGGTGTATGGAACTAGATCCACCACCGTTATGACAATAAATTATAAAAATAAAGTTTCTATTTCTGAGCAATTATATGAAAAGAATGGAAAATTTGGATCTTCCAGTAATTTTGAGTTTAAAATTTAATGAATATAAAAGTTAGAGAAGGATATAGACCAAATGTGGCTATGATAGTTATCAATAATGATAATAAGGTTTTAATTTGCCGAAGAAGAAATACTCAAACTTGGCAATTTCCTCAGGGAGGAATTGATTCAAACGAAAACATTCAAGAAGCCATGTATAGAGAGTTGCACGAAGAAGTCGGATTATCAAAAGAAGATGTCAATATTATAGGGGAGTCAAAAAAAACGATTACTTATGACATACCCATCACTTTAAGATCAAAAGTCTTAGGAGGAAAATTTAAAGGTCAGGATCAAAAATGGTTTCTTCTTAAAACTATAAAAGATGATTTAAAAATAAATTTAAATAATGAGATGATTCCAGAATTTGAAGAATTTGAATGGGTTTCATACTGGCGATCTTTAGACAGGATAATTGATTTTAAAAAAGAAGCTTATCGTCAAGCTTTAACTGAATTGAGATTCTTTGTATGAAATTGGCGATTTATGATTTGGATGATACTTTGCTCTGCGGAGACAGTGAATTTAAATGGGCAAAATTTAATGTAAAAAAAGGTTTAATCGCAGAGGATCTTTACATAAAAAAAATCTCTAAATTTGAAAAAGATTACAGAAGCGGAAATCTTGATTTTGAAGCTTACTGTAAATTTCTTATTAATCCTCTAGTGAATAAACACATCAATGAAGTAAAAGAGTTGGTAAGAGAGTTTATATTTGAATATAAGGATCAATTGATAGATAAGTTAACTTATGAGCTTTTAGAGAGGCATGATGGAGATAAAATTATTATTGCATCTGGATCATTAGATTTCATAGTTGAAGGATTTTCAGAACTTTTTTCAGTATCGAATTTCTTAGGATCACCAATAGAGCTTAACGAGGGAATAGTTACTGGTAATTTAGGAGGCACTCCTACCTTTGCTGAAGGCAAATTAAAAGCTGTATCTAAATGGTGTGAAGATAAAAGTTATATTTTGGAAGACGCATTCTTTTATACTGATTCCATTAATGATTTGCCTCTCGTAAAAGCATGTAAAAATAGTATTATTATTTCACCAGATAAAAAGTTAAAAATTTATGCAGAAGCTAATTCGTTAGAAATAGTAAATAGATAATTAAATAAATGAAAGATAAAAAATTAGCATTACAAAAAAAATATAATGCATTAAAAAAATTAAATTTAAAATTAGATTTAACGAGAGGGAAGCCATCAGAAAAACAATTGAGCCTCTCAAATGCATTGTTAAATAATTTAAGCCCTAATAGTTTTAAGTTAAATGGAGTTGATATTAGAAATTATGGAGAAATCGATGGATTGCCAGATGCTAAAAAATTAGGTGCTTCTTTGTTAGGAGTTAAATCTTCAAATATCATAGTAAATGGAACGAGCAGCTTAAATTTAACCGCAGCAATGATGCAGACCCTTTTTTTTAGAGGAAATGGAGACTTGTCATGGAAAGAAAGAAAAAAAATATCAATTTTGTGTCCTGTTCCTGGATATGACAGACACTTTTCTCTTTGCGAGGAGTTGGGATTAAATATGATTAACATCCCTTTAACAGGGAATGGCCCTGACATGGACTTAGTTGAGTCTATTGTTAAGAAAGATAAATCCGTAAGAGGAATTATCTGTGTACCAAAAAATTCAAATCCAACTGGAGAAACTTATTCTCGAGATGTTTTAAAAAGATTAGCAAGGCTGCCTAAATTAGGAGCCAAAGATTTTATGATTTTTTATGATAATGCATATGCAGTTCATGATTTTTCAAAATCAAAAAAATTAGTGAACATTTATAAATTTTGTGAGGACTTCAAAACTACAAATAACATTTCTCTATTTTCAAGCACTAGCAAAATTACTTTTGCTGGGTCTGGACTTGCTTTTATGGGAGCTTCTGAAAAAACTTTAAAAAACTTTTTATCTTTCTTTAGTAAGACGATGGTCGGTTCAGATAAAGTAAATCAAGCTAGGCATGTAAAGTTCTTTAAAAATTCTGATATGTTGAAAAATCACATGGAAAAATTAGGAGAATTAATAAAGCCTAAATTTGATATTGTTGAATCTCATTTATCAAAACTACCAGAAGGATTGGCAGAATGGAGTCATCCTACAGGAGGGTATTTTGTATCCTTTAATTCAAAACCAGGCAAAGCTTCTAGAATTTATCGGTTATGTGCAGATGCAGGCCTTAAACTAACTCCTGTAGGTGCAACTTTCCCATATGGCAAAGATCCAAAAAATCAAAACTTAAGATTATCTCCAACTCAAGTTAAAGATTCTGATTTAAAGAAAGCAATGGAGATTTTCGTCATTGCGGTTTTATTAAGCTAAGTAATATACTGTTTCTTAAAGTAAAATTGCTTACGTTATTTATTAAAAGTAAACATCAGAGAGGACAAAATGATAAAAAATATTTCAATTTTTCTTATAGCCATAGCTTTCAGCGGTTTCTTATCTGCAGGAGGAGGGGAATTAGCAATTAAACAAAAGGAAGCAAAGAGATTGCTTGAGGAAGCTGAATCGTTCTCATCGGAAAGTCAAAAAGAAGAAACTAAACCTTTAGCTCTAAAAAATAGTCATAAAATAAGACTTTTCAAAAACGGCTGGAAAGGGCCTAATTTTTAGTTTCTAGCGCCCTGAAGTATTTCGTAAGAATTATTTTTATAAGGACCAAAATTGTCCATTACATCTGGATGAGAAACCGGTAGATTAGAGCTATCGGCTAATAGGTTTTGCTGAGAAACATATGCTGTATAAAAAACGTCATCGTTTTCAGCAAAAACGTGGTAGAAAGGCTGATCTTTTTTTGGTCTCATCTGAGGAGGTATGCTTTGATACCATTCTTCTGTGTTATTGAATTCTGGGTCTACGTCAAAGATAACACCTCTAAAATCTAAAAATTTATGTTTAACTACTTGCCCAATAGCAAAATTTGTCTCAATAATTTCATTCATTTATATTCTCATATTACACTATTATATTTGGGACCACTTAATAAAAATTCAAGTCTTATGAGGCTCACTTAAATAATCTTTTGATTGCATTTCAATCAATCTGCTAATGGTTCTTTTATATTTTTCAATTAGTTTAGATCTTGTATAAAGAGCAGTAAAATCAGTTTCTGCGGACATTATTATTTTAACTTTACGGTCATAGCACTCATCTATTAAGCTTATAAATCTTCTGGCTTCATCATCTGATTCAATTATTGGAACGTCAGAAATAAGAACATTATGAAATTCTTTTGCAATTTCAATATAGTCTGCAGAACTTCTAGGAGAAGAACATATTTCATCAAAATTAAACCAGATTGTTCCTTCTGAACTTTTGTTAATAATAATTTTTCTATCTAAGATTTTGATAGATTTTTTATTATGTTCTTTTGCTTTTGATAAAGCATCATAAGATTTAGACATACTATTTTCAGAAGTAATTCCAAGAGGAGTAAAGAACAGTTCTGTTTGTTCTAAAGCTCTCAACCTATAATCATTTTCTGAGTCTAGAAAAAAAATCTCGCAATTATCTTCAATAGATTTAATGGCGGGTAAAAATAATTTTCTTTGAAGTCCATTTGCATACAAATTTTTAGGCTCTATATTTGATGTAGTAACTAAACATACTCCAGAATTAAAAAGCTCTGTCATGAAGCGCCCTAAAAGCATTGCATCTCCAATATCCTCTACAAAAAACTCATCAAAACAAAGTACAGAATAATTTTTTGAAAGCTTTTTAACAATTTTCTTGATGGGATCTTTCTCTCCTTTAAGAGTGTGTAAATCAGCATGAAGATTATTCATAAATCTATGAAAGTGAAGCCTGATTTTTCGATCAGTTTTTAAGTGATCAAAAAACATATCCATAACGAAAGTTTTTCCTCTACCTACCTCACCATGAATATATAAACTTCGAGCCCTGTTACTTTTTCTAAGAAAATGAAAAAGAAACGAAGAAGTGTTTAAGATTTTAGTTCTTTCTTCTAATTTCTCTACAAGAGATAGCTGGAATTGATCCAGAAGAATATGCCCGCTATTAGCTTCTTTTAAGTATGTTTTTTTCAGTTTACGCTTTTGTGAACTGTAATTTCTGGCGCACCGTCTAAGAATGGTGCAAGCGCCATTCCTAATGCTTTAAAATGATCAGTTTGAACATGGTTTGCATGCGCTTCTTCTGTTTTATAAAGCTCTATCATCATTATTACCAACGGATCTTCAGTCTCGTGCATTTCGTAATAAAAACAGTCAGGCTCATTGTCTGATACAGCACGAACGAGCTTATTCATTGCTTCTATAAAATTATCCTTATCGCCATCTTTTATCTTTAATTTTGCTATTGCTCCAATCATTTTTTTCCTCTTTTTGTTATTATTATTAATACATTAGTTAAGTATAACTTTTAAATACAAGAGGATAAATCATGATAAAAATATGGGGTACAGAAAATTCAAGAGCTATGAGACCAATCTGGACAGCAGAAGAAATGGGACTAGATTATGAGTTAAATATGATGCCCTTTCCCCCTAGAGTATTCATGAAAGAGTATCTTGATGTAAATATGTTAGGAACCATACCTTATCTAGTAGACGATCAAGTTAAAATGACTGAGTCGGTAGCTATGTCTCAATATTTAGTAGAAAAATACGGACCAACAGATTTAAGAGTTACACCTGATGAGCCAGACTATCCAGCCTATCTAAATTGGCTTTATCATTCAGATGCCACCTTAACTTTCCCTCAAACTGTAGTCTTGAGATACAAACTTCAAGAGCCAGGTGTTGCAGATGCTGCAGTAGAAGGTTATAGCAGATGGTTTGTTTCAAGATTAAAGCTTTTAGAATCTTCACTAGAAGATAAAGAATACCTTTGTTCAGATAGATTTACTATTGCAGATATTTGTGTGAGTTATGCAATAAATCTTGCGGATTCCTTAGGAATTCAGCAGGCTTTTAAACCTAATATTAAGAGATGGACTGATAAATTATTTGAAAGAGAGGCTTTTAAAAAATCTAAAAGTTATAAATTTGAAGAGTAAAAAAAGCCAGGCTAAGTTAAAACTTTATTTTTTAGGCGGGAAAGGAATCAAAATAGAAGTTTTCTCTATGTAATCCATATATTCAGAATTATTCGACCATTTTTTCATTCCTCTTGCCTCCAATAAATTTATTCCACTAACTTTAGTGAGTAAAAATATAATAAAAAGAGGAGATATATAAGCAACCAATTGCCATCCGCTTAAAACAGGGGCTGCAATAACAGCTATACCTATCCACAATGTTATTTCTCCAAAGTAATTTGGATGACGTGACCAAGACCATAGGCCCTTGGTTATGAATAGATCTTTATTTGTTAAATCAGATTTAAAATTCGTTTTTTGTTGATCAGAAATTACTTCAATAGAAAAACCAAGTAACCATACTAGAGATCCTATTATTGCCAAAATATCTATAGCAGCTTTATTCTCTGATGTAATAGCAGCTAAAGCCATAGCCATTGTGAGAAAAACCCATAAACCTTGAATAGTCCAAGTCATTAAGAACCACCAAAAATTTGTTTTCATTATATCGAACCTTCCATCTTTACCATCTCTTTTAATCCTAAAGAACAAAAAAGAACCCAATCGAGAAGCCCAAATCCATATTAAAACGGTTAATAAAATATCTCTTAAAGAAACATCTATCGTGAATAAAATAGCAAATAAAGAAACCGATAAATAAGTTAGCGATCCTGTTAGATCAAAATAATGTTCTGTTTGGTAAACATAGGAGGGTATAAAAATTAACCACTGAATGGTAAAGATCATAAAAAAACAGACATATATAAGAGATAATCCTGAGATAGCAACACTTCCTTGATTAATGCCGAAGGCAACAAGAGCACCAATAAGAACTGATATTATTGAAGATGGAATAGTAATTTTTGGAGACATGTTAAAAGTATATATTGATTTAAGATTTTATTTAAAGGATATTATGCAATACGTAAAACAATGAAAAGGGAGTAAATAATGAAATCACCAATTTGTGAAATGCTTGGGGCAGAGTTCCCTCTCGTAGCGTTCAGTCATTGCAAAGATGTAGTTGTAGCAGTATCAAAAGCTGGAGGAGTTGGAGTTCTAGGTGCGGTTGGGATGACTCCAGAAATTTTAGAACAAGAGCTTAAATGGATAGATGAAAGAATAGATGGAATGCCATATGGAGTAGACGTTCTGATACCAAATAAAATGTTAGGGAAGGGAGAAGAATTCAATGCAAAAAAATTAATTGATATGATCCCTCAAGAGTATAGAGATTTTAGAACTGATGTTTTAAAAAATCATGATATTGATGCGCCTGAATTGAGAACAAGTGATGGCGATTTATCCTCTTCAGGTTTCGCGGCTAATACTGCCGATGAAGGAGCTAAAGCCTTATTAGATGTTGCCTTTTCTCATCCAATAAAATTGATAGCTAATGCTTTAGGAGTTCCTCCTGAATGGATGATAAAAATGGGCAAAGAAAATGGAGTCAAAGTAGCTGCTCTTTTAGGGACGAAAGAACACGCTATAGCTCAAGTTAAAGCTGGCGTAGATATTCTAGTTGTATCAGGAACTGAAGCAGGAGGTCATTGCGGAAGTGTTTCCACTATGGTTTTAGTTCCCGAGGTTCATAGAGCTATTCAGCCTTATGGAGATGTTCCAATATTAGCTGCTGGAGGAATAGTAACTGGAGAGCAAATGGCCGCATCAATGGTCATGGGAGCATCTGGAGCTTGGACTGCATCTGTTTGGTTAACAACAGCAGAAGCAGAAACTCATCCTATTGTTAAAGAAAAAATGTTAAAAGCTAGTTCTAGCGATACAGTAAGATCAAGAAGCAGAACAGGAAAACACTCTAGACAATTAAAATCATCTTGGACAGACGCATGGGAATCTGAAAAAGCTCCTGAGCCACTTCCAATGCCTCTTCAACCTATAGTCGCTGAGCCCGCATTAGCTAAAGTGAATCAATTAGCAGAGGGTGGCCATGATGGAGCAGTCGACCTAGCAACATATTGGGTTGGTCAAGGAGTAGGATTAATGACTGAGAGTTTATCTGCTGGGTCAGTTGTTCAAGAGTTTAAGAAGGATTTTATTAACGCTTATGAAAGATTTGAAGGGTTTTTAAAGGAATAATTTAAGTATTCCACCAAGCTTGATCAGAGTAGGCCCTTAAGTCTATTTCATGCGTCCAAGCTGATCTGTGTTGAAGAGCAATATGGAGGTATGTTTCAGCTATTTTTTCTGGAACTAACAAACCATCATGCTCCATACCCTTAGACTCTCTAAGTTTTTGAAAAGCTTCTGCACCAAGCATCTTTCCCAAAGTATCAGGAGCATCGACAGCACCATCTATAATGATATGTGCGATATGTATATTTTTAGGAGCAAATTCTGCATTTAAAGACTGACAAATCATTCTTCTTCCTCCCATAGCAGAAGCATGAGAAATTTGACCTTTATTTCCTCTAACCGCTGAAGTAGCTGATGTTACTAGGATAGTTCCAGATTGCCTATCTTCCATTAGTGGAGTCAAAACTTGAGCTAAACGAAATAAACCAAAAGTTGCCATTTTCCATCCCATTTCAAACGCTTTATAGCTCGTATCTTTTAGATCTCTATTTCCTATTTGAGCACCAATGTTGTAAACAGCTACTTCTATAGGACCTACATTCTTTTCAACATGAATAACAATATCTTCAATACTATTTTCATCAATGACATTTAACAAAGATCCAGATGCTTCTCCGCCCAAATCTTTTATTTCCGAAATAAGATTATCCAAACCTTCTTGGTCAGTTCTGCGGCATAGATAAACATGAAATCCTTCTTCTGCAAATTTCTTTGCGACGTTACCGCCTACACCTGCACCAGAACCTATTACTAAACAAACTTTTTTCATAATTTTATGTATAAATTTTTAAACAGTTATAACTAGAAGAGATTTTTCACATAGCCTCAAGAAAAAGGTTTTCCCATTCTTCTTGGGTAGGTAATCTAGGCGTAGTCAGATTACTAGGATCAGTTATAGAGTGAGCTACTAGTTCAGGAATCATATCCTCAGTAACTCCCATTTCTGCTAGACCGCTAGGCAACCCAATCTTTTCATTTAATTTCTCAATTTCATTTGCTAAATCAATTGACTCATTCTTTCCCATTGCGCGAGCAATCCTAGAATACTTATTTCCAACATGACTGTGGTTAAATCTCAATACTGAAGGTAGGATGACACCATTCAGCGTTCCGTGATGAAGTCTTAATTCTTGATTAGCTCCAGTTGCGTGACTCATGGAATGAACTGCCCCAAGGCCTTTTGAAAAAGCCATGGCACCTTCTGTAGATGCCATCATCATATTCCATCTTGCTTCTTTGTCTTGTCCATCTCTACAAGCTCTAAAAAGGCTTTCCTCTTTAACAATTTTTTCAACTCCATCTAGGCCTACGGCTTCAGCAGGCGGATCATTGATCGGTGATAAAATGGCTTCTATACAATGAGTTAAAGCATCCATTCCAGCTCCGGCTGTAAGCACTGGCGGCAAACCAGCTGTAAGTTCTGGATCACAAATTGCAGCATTTGGCATTAAATGAGGACTAGCCAGAATTAATTTTCTTCCATCATTCATCACAATTACAGCTCCTACGGATACTTCGCTTCCGGTTCCAGATGTTGTCGGAATTGCTATCATTGGCATTGTCTCAGTTATTTTTCCATAACCGCCTTCGTTTATTGAATAATCAATGACATTTCCTTCATGATTTGCCATAAGAGCTACTGCTTTAGCTAAATCCATACTTGATCCGCCACCAAATCCAACGACACCATCACAATCATTGGTTTTATATAATTCTAATGCTTCATTTACAGCTTTTTCTGTTGGATTGGCCGGAGTTTCTTCATAAAATGATGGAGAAAGCTCATTAGAGAGAAGATTCCTAATTTTGTCAGTCATTCCGATGGAAGAGAGACCAGGATCTGTGCAAATTAGAGGTTTTTTTATTCCATTTATCTTTAATACTTCAGATATCTTTTCTATAGCTCCATTTTCAAAATAAGGCTTATTAAAATAATTTAATTGCATAATTCTCCTAAAAGTCTAAAAAATAAAAGTACTTTTAATTCTTATAATTAGTTTACTAGAGAAGTGTAAGCTCTGTTAACTAAAATTAGTGTATTAGAGCCTAAAACATCTTCGAATTCTTTTGCTGGATTTATTTCCATAACCTCATCCAAAGATACTCCTTTATAAATTAAAGAAGCTATACGATCTCTAACAATTATTAGTTTTTCTAAATAATTTTCAACAGCTTTTTTATTAGAAAGCGGCCCATGACCTGGAACAATTATAGTTTCATCATTAATAATTTCTAAAACTTTTTCTATTGAGTAAATCATGCCATTTATTGAGCCACCATTATCAGCATCAATAAAAACAAAATCTCCTGATAAATTAATAATATCGCCAGCATGCAAAACATTTGCATCAGAAAAATAAACAAAAGCATCCCCAGTAGTGTGAGCAGGTCCAAAATTCATTAACTTAATATTTTCATTATTAAGATAAATATTCATAGACTTATCAAAGGTAATTTTTGGGATAGCTTCTTCTTCATAAGCTTGTTGTGGATATTTAAGAATTACTAAATTAACAATATTGTCCCGACTCATAAATTCTCTAGAATTTCTATGAGCAATTATTTCTGCACCTAATGGGCCGAAAGCTCTGTTACCTTCAGAATGATCATAATGCCAATGAGTATTGATCACATAATTTACATGATCCCCTCCCAGTTCATTTATCGCATTTAGTATTTTTTCATGATATTGAGGGTATTGGTCGTCTACTATCAAAACACCATCCTCACCAATAGAAACTAGAATATTACCTCCAACTACTGGACCTTCAGTGAATAGCACAGCTAGCTGCTGATTTATCTTAGATATTTTTATTTCATTTGTATCAAAACCAGGAAATTGAATTGCTTCAAATAAATTTTCCTGTTCAGGAGTGTATTTAGAAAAATCAGGAAGGGAGTTGTTAGAGCAGGCAACAATAAATATAAGACTTGCGATTAAAGCTACTTTTTTTAGCACCATAGATATTTATCAATCAGTAATTATGACCTTACCTTTTCGCCATACTGTGTATAACTGTTAAGTTGAGTAATTCAGTTGCAGGTCTTCTGTATGCCCTGGAAAGTTCTTGATAATTATCAGAGTTATACCAATTATGCATATTTTCTTCATCTGAAAATGACCACATGATGACTCTTCCTTCAATTGGTAGTGTGCCTTCTAAATGCTCTGTATCATCATCCATAGTAATAAATTCACCACCATGCTCTTTAATGGTTCCAAAAAAACCTCTTTCGTAATTCCTAAATAATTCACGATCATGAATTTTTACGTTAGCTATGCAATAAACTTTTCCATCAGACATTAGTCTCTCCTTAATACCCTTAAATCATATATGAAAAAGCTCTGCATTAGCAGAGCTTCCTCAAAAATCCTTTTTGATTAATTCCCAAATCCTTGGGGGAAAAAGTATTTTAAATTAAATTTCTCACATTATGATTGGAAATCGTATGACATCTAGTCATGTACTTATAAAATTATTAACAAAATTAATTTTCAACTACAGAATCTAATATTCTATATAAATCTTCTTGAGAGGTAATGCCTATTTTATCAATAATATCTTTATCGCCTAAAATATTTTTTAAATTTACTAAAACTTCCACATGAGCTTTCATAAGTTCTAAAGATTTACTGGTAGGATAATATTGAACAACTCGTTTATCAGAACCTTGTTTTTTGTTGAAATATTTTAATTGACTCCCTCTGCTAAGCATTCTTTCTATGCTTCTTACATTGAGACTGGTTAATCCAGTTAAATCGCTCATAACAAAAAAGCCCTTTTCAACATAACAAGCAAAAATGACTAAACGTAAAAGCTCGTATCTATTATCATTGATATAAATTTCATTCCAAAAATCTTTTTTAGCTACTTTTTTGAAAGCTTTATGCTTTGTCGACTCAAAATTCAGAATAATAGAGGCGATTTCCTTTAGCTGAGGAATGCCTTTTATGGAGGGAGAATTTTTATCCATGGTCTAGCATAGAAAGAAATTTCTATTATGTAAATAAAATATAACCAGCCACTTAAAAAGATTTAGAGAAAATTAGTCCAGCCTCTCTCGGGGGCTGATAAAAATGTGACAAGAATCCAGCAACAGAGGAATCAAAATTACTTCTTGCGTATGTTTTATCAGTGGCATTTTTTACATACAAAGAAGCTGTAGTTTTTTTATCAAAACTCCATTTAACATTAATATCAACCAAGCTATAAGAAGGAGTAGTTAAATTTCTAGATTCAGTAAATAGAGGGATAGAGGTTGGACTAGTTATATTATCCTCAGTAATGTCAGCCCCATAATACTTCCAAGTAATATTCGAAGAAAAAACTTCGTTTGGACTATAGGATAAAACAACCCCGAACTGTTCAGGAGTTCCAGGAAGCTCTACTTCATCAATATGATAAACAGAATTATTATTGAGAAAATCATATCTAGTTTTAGGAGTAGGGTACTTTCCTTCAATTATTGAGCCAAAAACTCTAAGATTAAAAGCTTCGTTTATAAACACCGTGGCATCTAACTCTATGCCTTCAATATCAATTTCACCAATATTAGTCTGAGTACAGATTGGAGCACCTGCATTATCAATCTGACAGGAAAAATCCTGTCTATTGTTGTAAGAAGAATTGAAAACAGATGCATTAACTTTAATTAAGCCATTGAGATAACTACCTTTATGACCTATTTCAAAGGACTCTATATCTTGGGGTTTTGTGATGGTTATTGGCGGAGAATTATTTACATTTCCTGAGGTGTAAGCTTCTGAATAGGAAGCAAAAATTATATTTCCATTTTCAAAGGAGTAATCAGCTATAAAACGCCCTGAAGTATTACTAAAATTTTGGTATACCCTACATTCACCATTTGCATAAATTCCAGCGGAGCAATTTGTTGCTAAACCGGTTCCAGCTGACGAAGGAATTTTATTTTTATTAGACCAACTTCTAATATTAAAAGTTTTATCATCATTGGTATTTCTCAAACCAAAAGTTAAGTTTATTTCTTCACTAAGTGCATATACAACTTCCGCAAATACAGCCTGTGATTCGTTGACAACATCATATTCATCATATCTGCTACCAACAAAAGCAGCTCCATATGGAGCCTGTCCAGCAGCAGCTGTCATAAAATCAGTATATGCAGAAGTAGTTGCTCCTGAACCTGCTTCAATACCTAGTTGAGTAGCTAATGCAATTGTTCCTGAAGTTGCAGCAGCTCCAGAAGTGGCGATACTAGGAGCAGTTATAGCAAAAGTTGTCCCATCTAAAGAAGCCCCGGCACCAGAAAGTATGGATCCTGATGATCCTGCCAAAATTGTGCCTGCAGAAGTCGCGGATGAACTATACAAAGCAAAAGTATTTATTTCTGGGTAAAGTTGAACATTTGTTTGCGAATATCCTGTCTCATCAGATTGAAAATATCCAAATGTATAAGTAAATTTTTCAATATTTCCTGTGAGTCTAAGTTCTAACGAATTGTTTTCAGTATCAGAGATTAATGGACCAACATCGCCATATTCTGCGGTTGCAGCTCTGTGAATTCCCATATTCCATGTGCTTTGTAAAACATGTTCAGTGCTGTCTGCATAAATTAGTGTTGCTAAACCATAATCAGTATCCGAGTTTAATTCTATTATCATTCTGTCGGCGTCTACTTTATTAACTCCTCTCGACTCATCGGCATATGAGGCAAATGGAGAAGATGTATTACAGGTGTTGAATTGGTCATCAGCAACACCGGCGATACTATTGACCCATGGGATAGTTCCTGCCGGAGCACGATTTTGAGTATCATAAGAATAGTCATTACAGTCTGCTAAGTATCCTCGACTATGATCTTGGTAGTTGTGACTGGTAATGGTTAAGTCAGTTCTATCATTAATTTTTGTATAAATAGAGGCACGGTAAGTTGCAGTATCCTCGTTACCATAATTATTTCCAGTATCAATATTTCTAACAAAACCATCTTGATCATTTTTTACAGCAACAAATCTAGCTGCTGTATTTTCAGTTAATGGTAAGTTCAACATGAATTTTCTACCTTCTTTTTCCCTAGAGCCATAAGTTAAGCTAACTTTTCCATCAAAACCCTCTAATGAAGGTTTGTTATAAAAGACTTGAAGGGCGCCACCAGTTGAATTCTTTCCAAAAAGAGTCCCTTGAGCACCTCTTAAGATTTCTACTTGTCTAACGTCAAAGAAATCTGAAAGAAGACCAGTATTTCTATGCACATATGCTCCATCTAAGTAGACTCCAACGGCGTTTTCGATATTTATTGAATACTCTGAACTTCCTATACCTCTAATGGAAATCATTGCAGCTGATGAGTTTCGTCCATCTCTTCTTACAAAAAGACTCGGGGCAGTGGCTTCTATTTGTGTGAAATCTTGCATTGCATTATCTTCTAAAAAAGTTCCAGAAACTGCAGACAGCATAATTGGAACCTTCTGAGAGTTTTCTTCTCTTTTTCTTGCAGTAACTTTTACTTCTTCTTCAAAAGAAACTTGACCGTATGTTATTGGAGCAAAAATGAACCCCATAAATAACGAAAATATTAAAAGTACATTAGTAATTCTTTTCATTTAAATTCCCCCAGGAAGATTCTTAAAACTTAAAATTATTATATGGTATTTTGATATTGCCTAATTAAAAAGTTTTTTGATAACCAAATTGAACTTCATAGTCTTCTTCCATTTGTAATCCATTTTTACTTTCATTTACAGGGAATAAAATCTCTATACCAAACCTATCCTTATGGTTCCCTTCAATAAAATCAAACAAAGCATTCAATCCAAAACCTATCCTTATGATTTTTCCACCATAATTAAGAGGGTTAGCAGATTGCACAGGAGCAAGGATAATTGAGCTGCTTCCAGAAATCTTCTTTTGATTGATATATTGAACTCTAGCAGATATTGATAACTCATCATATAAGGGTTTCTGAATCCACGAAGATAGTTCTAGTTTGTCTCCAAAAGACCAATCCTTATCAGCAATGGCAGTCTTCATTCTAATCTGAGTGCCGACAAAATAATTTTTATATTCTAGATTATTGGTTAAACCTATAATCAATCTTGTAGCATTATCTTGTTGCATAGCATATGGCATTACCATCATCATATTTGTGTTGGCAGGAGTAAGCATTTTATGCTTCTTGTCTTCATCACCCAAAGATTTATCTAGTCCCACTTCCATATGTAATCTATATTTTTCTGATTCATGAAGTTTGTAGAGAGCAGATACAGATATATTAGAAATATCTTCATTGCTTGTTTTAAAATTTCCTAGAAAATCTCTAGCCATCATGCCTCGGTACGTATTTAGTTCCATTTTATTTTTCATAAACATAATCATACCCATCAATGTAATATCGTCTGAAGGAGCATACATACCACCTAACATCAACATTTCCATATCCATTTTTTGAGGCACAACACTTAGATTATCTGGAGCGCCTGACATTGATGCAAAAGGATTTTCTTGTGTAGTTATGATAGTTTGATCATCAATACTTTGACCATGAAGAGCGGTTCCTGCCATTTGCATATTTGAGTATCTTGCCGAAATCATAATTTCACCTGATTTGTGAAAATGATCAGCCATGACGCCTATAGGAGCATGCCCTACTGCAACATCATCAGCAAATGAAGAGATAGTAAAAAAAATAAGTAAGAAGTATTTATAATTCATTAACGAATTTTAGAAAAAAGATTTTATATTAATCTATTCCCAATCGAACCTTGGCAAAGAGTGAATAGCTTTATCCAACTGTTCTGACCAGATGTCAGATAATTCTTTAAAAAAGGGCGAATCAAGTTTTAGCTGGTCTTGAAAATCTAAATTTATTTGATTCTTTTTAAAAACTACAAAATCAATCGGAGGTCCTACAGTGAGATCACTTCTCATTGTAGAATCTAAAGAGAGTAAAGCTGCTCTAGCTGAATCTCCTAAAGGAGTAGTTTTAAATATCATTCTATCTAAAATTGGCTTTCCATATTTTGTTTCTCCAATTTGTACATAAGGTTGCTCATCAGCAACGTATATAAAGTTTCCTTCAGGATAAATTAAAACTAGATTTGGTTCTTGACCTTGAATTTGGCCGCCAATAATAAAATGAGATCCAAGAAAGTTAGATGATCCTTGTTCAAAAGGTTCACTATTTTTTACTTGATGTTCGGTGCTAATTTTTCCAATATATTCAGCAACTCCTTCTATGTCTTGACATAGATTTAAATTATTTTCTGCTGAGTTATCTTCTAAATCTTTTTCAATTTTATGATAAACCGCTTGAGAAGTAGCTAAATTACCTGCTGTCAAAATAACAAAAGCTCTGTCGCCAACATTATAGGTAAACATTTTTGTGTAAGTTCGAATATTATCAAGACCAGCGTTAGTTCTAGAGTCTGATGCAAAAACAAGACCTTCTTCAACTTTTATAGCTAAGCAATATGTCATATGTATTTTTTTCGTTCTTTTTTTGTACTCTTTTTGAGCAAAAATCTATCCTAATAGCTGATATATTCAATTGAAAAGATCACTAGTTATAAAATTTATGAAAATTTCTTGGAATAAATATTCACTTTTCGCTTACGATGAATATGTTACACCACAAAGAACCTTAAGGGGGCATTCAAAAAAAATAGGCTCGTTCTTAGAATCTCTATCTCGAAAAGATTTTAAAGAAATAAATACTGCGACGGAGGCTGTAATCAAATCTATGGGAATATCTTTTAAAGTTTTTTTAGATGATGATGTGGATGGCCAAGATCGTGCTTGGCCGCTTGATTTTATTCCTCGGATAATTCGAAAAAAAGAATGGGACCAAATTGAAAAGGGATTGAAACAAAGAGTTGCAGCTTTGAATTTGTTTATTGAGGACTGTTATAACAAAAAAAGATTTCTTAAAGAAAGTGACATGGATGATTCTCTTATTTTAGATTCTTTTTCATATAAAAAATATTGCATCAACATGAAACTTAGATATAGCACTTGGGCTCATATTTGCGGTTCCGATCTTATAAAGTCAGATGATGGAAAATTTTATGTATTAGAAGATAACTTACGAATTCCATCTGGAGTAAGTTATATGCTCGAAAATCGCATGATTATGAAAAAAGTTTTCCCAGAGCTTTTCATGCAATACGGAGTAACACCTGTAGATGAATATCCAACAAAGCTTTATGAAACTTTAGCCTCTTTTAGTTCCTCCAGAGCTAAAAATCCTGAAATAGTTTTACTAACTCCTGGAGTATTAAATTCAGCTTATTTTGAACACTCTTTTTTAGCTCAACAAATGGGTATAGATTTGGTTGAGGGTAGAGATCTTGTTAAAGGTAAAGATGGATTTATTTATAAAAAAACAATTGAAGGATTATTAAGGGTCGACGTAATTTATCGAAGAATTGATGATGATTATCTAGATCCAGAGGCTGGGAATCCAAATTCAAAAATCGGTGTAAGAGGCTTAATTAAAGCTTGGCAAGAGAAGAAAGTTTCAATAGTTAATGCTCCTGGTTGTGGCATTGCTGATGATAAAGCTGTGTACGCATATGTCCCTGAAATGATAAAGTTTTTTCTAAACGAAGAGCCTATTATTAAAAATATAAAAACGTTTTTAATGAAAGATAAAAAAGATAGAGATTATGTTGAGGATAATTTTAAAGATATGGTTATAAAACCTGTAGCAGAATCTGGAGGCTATGGAATTGTTATCGGAAAAAATTGTTCCAAACTAGAAAAGAATTCTACTATTAGAAAAATCAGAAACAATCCTAGGAATTTTGTAGCTCAACCATTAATTTCGCTATCTACTGCTCCTACTTATTGCGGGAATTCGATTGAACCTAGGCATTTAGACTTACGACCTTTTATTTTAAGCGGTCAGAAGCAATATGTGACTGTAGGAGGTTTAACTAGAGTTGCACTCAAAAAAAATTCAACAGTTGTTAACTCCTCTCAAGGAGGAGGAAGCAAGGATACATGGATTATCTGAATGCTTAGTAGAGATGCGGAACATTTATATTGGCTTTCTAGGTATGTAGAAAGATTTGAAAATACAGCAAGAATGATTAACGTTCATGCAGAATTAATGTTGGATTTTCAAGGCAGTCAATCTTCTGGATGGAAGCCAATAATATCTACTATAGATTCAGATAAATTATTCAAAATAAATTATTCTAAATATAATGAAGTCACTGTATTAAAATTTTTGGGTGACGATAAAGAAAATCCAAATTCAATTATTTCTTCAATAAGCAAGGCTAGGTATAACGCTCAAGCTATAAAAGATGATCTTCCAAGGGCAGCCATAGAGCAGCTTAATAATCTTTTTTATGAATTTAGCGATGGCATGACTTCTTCTAGCGCAAGAAAAAGGGCAGCACATATTTATAATGTTATTTCAGGCTCACAACGTTTTTTTGGAATCATTTCAGATAATTTTTCGAGAGGCTATGAGTTTGAATTTATGCGATTGGGTCGATTTATTGAAAGGGTAGATATGATTTCAAGAATTATAGACAGTTTGTGTATTAAGAAAAAAGAAACTTATAAAAATAATTTTGCTACTCTGGAATGGATTAGTATGTTGAAGACATTATCAGCATATGAGGCCTTTAGGAAAAAAACTAGAGGAGAAATAGAAAAAGATGATGTAATTTTTTTCTTATGTAAAGACGATAGTTTTCCTCGATCAATTTATAGATGCTTAAAAATCTTAGAAAGAAGTTTGCTAACTCTACCAAATAACAAAGCTGTATCTGAAGTTGCCTCCAAATTAACGAAAAAAGTTGAAAAATCAAAGATCAATTTCTACAACGATACACAACTTCATAATTTTTTTGAATTTTTAGAAAAAAAAATAAATTTCTTAGATGAAAATATTCATAAGACCTACTTCCATAATTATTTATAAAAAATTTAAATATTGCAGAGATATTAGAGGATTATTTAAAAAAAAATGCCAAAGCAAAAGCTTTGGCATTTTTACAGTTAATGGGATTAACTAAATTTAAATTAAAACTGTATAGCTAATTTTAAACCTAAGTTTTTTCCTGGTAGGGGTACTTCGTTTTTAACTGTAGAAGAGTGATTTCTTGCAATTTCATCAAGTAAGTTATTTGCAAAAAATATTACTTTAAACTCTTCAATGCCATCTACAGGTATTGTTCTGCCAATACTTAAATCAAGCAATTCAAAACCAGCTGTAACAGTATCACCAACGCCACCAATATCGTTTTGCTGCTTAACATTAGTTAGAGACATATCAACTGACAGATTATCTTCTTCATAAGAAAGTGCATAGATGACCCTAGCTGGAGTCATTCTTGGAATATTAGAACCATCCTTAAAAGTACCTTCTACTTGGTCTCTTCCAACTGAAAGATCTAAGTTTCCATTATAGAAATTCATAGTAGTTCCAAACTCAATTTCATAACCTTCTAGCTCCGCATCTTTTTGAACAAAATTTGCAACTTTTAAATTGCTTGGTTCAGATCCTGCTGTATCTGTTTGACCGGTATCTTGTCTATAAATATAGTTGTCTATATCGTTTTGATAGAAATTAATAGAAGCAAAAGCAACATCATTATCAAATCTAAGACCAAGGTCAATATTCTGCGACTCCTCAGATTGCATGTTTGGATTACCAACTTCAAATCTTTGAACCGCAGCATGAGCTCCATTCATGAACATTTCGACTGAGGAAGGGGCTCTTTCTAAAGAACCAACACTCAAACTAAGACCAGTTACATCATTCAAGTCAAAACCTAAACCTAGAACATAACTTTTTGAGTCAAAGTCTTTATCGTAAGCAGTAGAACTAAACTTACTTTTTCTATTTACTTCATCTCTTCTTACGCCAAAATCAAGATCAAGTAGGGAGAATTGTTTGTTTAGGTAATAACCGAAACTTATTTCTGAGCTTTCAACATTTTCCATGAAAGCTTCCTCGCCTAAAATAGAAGTATCTTCATCCATGGATCGAATCACAATTTTTTGCGTTAAAGCGTTATTAGATAAATCTAATATTGCTCCGAGTTCTTGAGCGTCATTAAGGAAATCAGTGAACTCGCCGCTATGCTCTCCTCCAATATGTAACTCTCTAATATTGTAATCA
>MDTB01085706.1_pt1 | contig 28402 bp, 22 predicted proteins | sample 811161 | NCBI WGS metagenome assembly MDTB01 (sample SAMN05326650, study PRJNA326480) | marine metagenome | isolation source: seawater | place: Mediterranean Sea | collected 2009
CATATGAACCCGGCAGATCTTGCAGGCTTTAGTTCATTATTCTCGCCGCTGTCCGCGCTGTCGCTGCCCGTTGATGCGAAGCTGGGTTTTGATCTTGCGGCAAATGGTCAACCAGAACGTGGTGAGGTCAGCATCCGTCTTAGAGACGGCAAGGTGGCGCTTTCCGATCGGGCTTTTGAGGTAAACCGATTTGATTTGGAAATTGAGAGTGATCTGGTGACCCGCGCGATCAAGCTAAAAAAAGGGCGGATCAAAATCGATGGTGTCGATGTGGTGCTCACAGGCGAAGCTGAATATGACCTAACCCCGGCCGGTGAAATCGGTGTCATCAGCGCAAACCTTGACAGTCGGGACATTAATGTCGCGCTGCCGGGGATTTTGCAGACGCCTATAAAAGATGCGCGCGCGAGGTTTGATTTGCGGTATCTGGGTGATACCAACCGTCTGGAGATTGATGGCGGTCGCGTGGCTTTTCAAGACGAAGAAGTGGACCTTTCCGGAAATATTGATTTTTCCACTGGCGCGCCAGTTTTTGGTTTAACGGCAAAATTCGCGACGCTAACGCGCAGTACTGCACTCAATTTATGGCCCCAAGAGGTGACGAAATATACCCGAAATTGGGTAACAAAAAATATGACAGGCGGGCGCATTGAAAACGCGTACGTTAAGTTAGACGTCTCACTTGCTGAGTTGCTGTCGCGGAAAAAACGTGAACCGCTGCGCGAGGACGCCGTGGAAATGGGCATGCAGTTGAGCGACATCAGCATTCGTCCAGTCAAGCATCTGCCGCCGATAACCGGGGCACGTGCTACGCTCATAATGCGGGGCAAATCCTTTCGCGCCGAGTTGTTTGAAGGCGAGGTCATGTTCCCCGAATTGCCTGACGTCGAGACCAGCCGACTTATGCGTGTGACGAATGGCGTGTTGGAAATTCCCAATTATTTCATAAAGGGCGCGCCCTCTAAAATCAGCCTTGATACGACCGGCGACATTGGGATGATTTTATATAATTTGAATCGGCCTCCATGGAAGTTGCTGCAGGGGGTCAACTTAGACCTAACCCGTTTGGCCGGGGAGATGCGCCTGACAACAAAGCTGGAAATGCCCTTGTGGGATGCCAAACAGAACGACATTGTCTTCAGCGCCACGGGAACCGGGCGTGATGTGGGTATTGAAGGCAAGTTGGGAGCTTATGAATTCGACAATATAAACGGCTTTCTGGAAATGGATGCAAGCGGCTTCAATATTTCGGGTCGCGGTTTGGTTAATCAGGTCCCATTCAATTTTAATTGGGATCAGGGTTTCGCGAACTTGCAATCAACACCCCCGCGCACCACGCGGCTGGCGCTGACTGAGACCATATCGAGCGATGATTTGACGGCGCTGGGCTTTGGCTGGGCTGGTGCACGCATTGACGGGCGGGTGCCGATTAATATTAAAATCGATGATGCAATGACGGCGCCACGCGCTTATCACTTCAATGCAGATTTGACGCCAGCCAAAGTTTCGTTTTCGCCATTAGGCCACGAAAAAGATATCGGCCAATGGGCACAACTGGCGGGACGGGTTGATTTTTCCGACGACCGCGCCGCACGCGACCTTACTTTTAGCTATGAAGAGCAAGGGGCAACGCCGATTGTCGGTTCAGCCACCGTCGTAGGTAAGGAGCTGACAAGTTTGTCAATGCCGCGCTTTTCACTGGGCACAACCCAGAATGTGGAATTCGACCTTACAGATGTGAGCGGGTACCAGCAGATGATCTTGCGCGCGACGGCGCTGGAGCTTGGCGACCCGATGTCATTATTGTTGGGACTCTCCAGAGCTAGATCCGGAAAATCTGGGAAGGCGAGGCGCGAACGCGATCAAGGTCTTAGTGCAGTCCTCGGTGATAATCTGACCATAGAAGCTCAAATCGACACGTTGCGTGGGTCGTATGACGAGCAGTTAGATGGGTTTCAGTTGGTTGTTAATACATCTGGCGGGCTGTTTGAACGCATGCGAGTACAGGGTACTTTTGGTGATGGTACCGAGCTTGTTGGCGACCTTGCTCGAACCAATCCGAAACTGCGCAGCTATACATTGCAATCTGAAAACGGCAGCAATCTGCTCCGGTTTTTGGGGGTGCTTCGCGACCTCGAAGGCGGGGCGTTGTTGTTGCAGGGCGAAGTTCACGATGACGGGATGTCGGCGCAGGGTAGCCCACAGGATATGGCGGGCCGATTTGAAATGCAGGCGTTTCGCGCCCGAGAGGTTCCGGTGCTGGCGCGTCTTTTGTCGCTTGGGTCTTTTACCGGCATTGCCGACACATTGTCGGGCGATGGCATCGCGTTTGATATCGCTCAGTTTAAGTTCATCGTCACAGACGGCAAATTACAGGTGAAATCTGGACGCTTCAACGGGCCAGCGCTTGGTTTGACGACGCAAGGCGCGATCGACACGACTACCCAAGAAGTGGATTTCGGCGGTACGGTTGTGCCAGCATATGGCATAAACTCACTTATCAGTCGCGTACCGCTCGTCGGTCGGGTGCTAACCGGACGCAAGGGCGAGGGCATCTTCGGATTTAGCTATCGTGTAGGCGGACCGTCTGATGACCTCTCCGTGCTGGTTAACCCGCTCTCAATTCTTACGCCGGGCATCTTCCGGCGTATTTTCGAAATTGGCATTGGCGAACTGCCGGACGTCGAGGTGACGACCGATGATCTCGATGAAGGTGTGGGGGACGACTAGCCCTCTGGCACTAACAAAACGTGACGTTTTTTACCCGCAGAAAGTTTTATGACCCCATCCTTGAGGTCATCGGGCGTAAGCGTGCGCGCAACACTATTTTGAGCAGTGTCATTAACCCGGCCGCCACCCCCTTGCACCAGGCGGCGCGCTTCTCCATTTGATCCAGCTAGGCCAGCCAGCACAAAGGCTTCCAGCAGGCCAAGACCTTCGTTCAATTGTTTAACGTCAAGGGCAATGCTTGGCAGGTCGGAGCTTTTGCCGCCGCCTTCAAAAGTTTCGCGCGCCGTGGCTTCGGCTTTTTCTGCCGCCGCGCGCCCGTGGCACATGGCGGTGGCTTCGGTGGCTAGAACTTTTTTGGCATCGTTAAGCTCTGCGCCTTCAAGGGCTCCGAGTCGGGTAATTTCGGTTTCCGGCAGTTCGGTGAACAAGCGCAAGAAGCGCACAATGTCTTCGTCTTCGGTGTTGCGCCAGAACTGCCAGTAATCATATACCGACAGTAGATCTTCGTTCAGCCAGACAGCACCTTTCGCTGTTTTGCCCATTTTGGCGCCCGAGGACGTCGTCAGCAAATTGGTTGTCAGGCCAAAAAGCGAGGCCTGATCTGTGCGTCGGGCCAGTTCTATGCCATTGACAATATTGCCCCATTGATCGGAGCCGCCCATCTGCAACACACAGTCATAGCGCCGATGCAGTTCTAGAAAGTCATAGGCCTGCAAAATCATGTAATTGAACTCAAGAAAGCTGAGCGGTTGCTCGCGATCCAGTCGCAATTTTACACTGTCAAAACTCAACATGCGGTTGATCGAAAAATGCCGACCGTAATCGCGCAAGAAAGCAATGTAATCCAGTTCGGACAACCAATCATCATTATCCACAAGAATGGCATCTTGCGGGCCGTCGCCAAATGTCAGAAACCGCTCAAATGTCGCCCTAATAGTCCGCCTGTTTTCCTCAATCTGTGCGTCGCTCAGCAGCTTGCGGCTTTCGTCTTTGCCCGAGGGGTCGCCAACTTTCGTCGTACCGCCACCGATGACGACAATCGGGCGGTGTCCGGCCTGTTGCAGGCGACGCAGCATCAAAATCGAGATGAGGTTGCCAACGTGCAGGCTTGGCGCAGTGCAGTCATAGCCGATATATCCGGTGATAACGCCGTCATGCGCCGCGGAGTCGAGGCCATCATTGTCGGTGCATTGTGCGATAAATCCCCGTGTCGCGAGCGAGGAGAGGAATTCTGATTTGAAATCTGTCATGATGCGCTAGAGATACGCAAACAGGTGTTCTAGGTCAATCGATATGACAAAATTGCAGACGGTGTTGGGGTTAATGAGCGGCACGTCGATGGATGGCATTGACGTTGCGGCGATCGAGACAGATGGCGAAAATGCCATTCATGCGCTGGCACAATTTTATGTGCCGTATGACACGGCAGCGCATCGCATTCTGGAAGCAGCTTTGACTGCGGCTCGTAATGTTGAGTTGTCATGCTGGCATGCGCGCGACCAGTGGCCCGACGCCGTGCGCGATGCCGATCAATTCGTGACCGAAGCCCATGGTGCGGCGGTGGCTGGTTTTCAGGCACTTCACGGGTTAAATGTCGAATTGGTAGGCTTTCACGGTCATACGGTGTTGCACCGGCCCGATGCGGGTATCACGGTGCAGATCGGCGATCCGCAGGCATTGGCGCAACATACTGGCTGTCCGGTTATTGGCCAATTTCGGCAGGCCGATGTCGCGCAGGGTGGGCAAGGTGCGCCGCTTGCGCCCTTGTTTCATCGCGCCCGTGCGACCGGGTTGGCGCGCCCGGTGGCTGTTTTGAACCTTGGCGGCGTGGGCAATATCACCGTGCTAGGCGCAGATGGGCAAATATGTGCGTTTGATACCGGGCCGGGCAATGCCCTAATTGACGACTGGGTGCGAGGGGCAACAGGCGCGCGCTATGACGAGGATGGTGCGCTCGCGGCGCGCGGGCTCGTCGATGGGCAAGTGCTGGCGCAGCTTATGACGCATCCCTTTTTTGACCTGGCGCCGCCGAAATCGCTCGACCGGCTAGCGTTTGATCCAGCACCCGTAGCGGCTTTGTCAGCTGCAGATGGTGCAGCGACCCTCACTGCCTTTACTGCGGCGAGTGTGGCGCGAGCATTGGAATTTTTCGAGCAGCCCCCTGAGCGTCTTATCGTATGTGGCGGTGGGCGCCACAATGCTGCACTGATGCGGGCGTTGGGCGACCGTTCGGGAGTGCGCGTGGAAAATTGCGATGCTTTGGGTTGGGCTGGCGATGCGCTAGAGGCGGAAGCGTTTGCCTGGTTGGCAGCGCGGCATGTGCGAGGACTGCCAACAAGTGTGCCCGAAACCACAGGTGTGGTAGCTCCGACCGTGGGAGGGCAGCTATTTCAACCGTAAGGAATTAGGCTGAAAGGAAAGCAGATGCGCGGTTAACCGATCTCGGAAATACGTCGGTCCAGATATTGCGAGATCGAGCCTTCAAGTGTGCTCATATCCTTGTCGAAAAAATGGTTGGCACCCTTGATGCTGTCATAATCAATGGTGATGCCTTTTTGCGCTTGAAGGCGCTCGACGAGGCGTTCAATATCTTCTTTCGGTACAATTTTGTCTGCCGCGCCATGCACAATTAGCCCGGAAGCCGGACAAGGGGCCAGAAACGAGAAATCGTATAAATTTGCGGGTGGGGCGACGGAAATGAAGCCCGAAATTTCAGGGCGGCGCATCAGCAATTGCATGCCGATCCATGCGCCAAAACTGTATCCGGCAATCCAGCACTGGCGCGCATCGCCGGTAAGTGCCTGCAACCAGTCGAGCGCGGAGGCCGCGTCTGAGAGCTCGCCAATGCCGCTGTCAAACTGGCCTTGACTGCGGCCAACACCACGAAAATTGAACCGCAGAACAGAAAATCCCCGATCAAGAAACATATGGTACATCTGATAGGCAATTGGATTGTTCATATTGCCACCAAGCTGGGGCAATGGATGTAAAATCACGGCAATCGGCGCCCCAGTTTTCTTATTTTGGGAAAAACGACCCTCAAGTCGCCCTTCGGGACCGTTAAATATCACTTCTGGCATGAAAACCCCTCCCTTTTTAAGGCAAATTAAACTTGACTGTTTTACTCGGAATTCCTATATCCCGAATACTGGCACTTGTGATAGCCAATAGTGTGGCGAAAAAGCAAGGTTTTTCGTATTTAGTCAAAAGGAACAACGGGTTATGAAGCTCTCAACAAAGGGCAGATACGCTGTTATGGCGATGAGCGATCTCGCAGTTCAAGCGCAGTTAGATGCCGAGCGTCCGGTATCGCTGGCTGAACTTGGCGCGCGCCAAAATATCTCCCTGTCTTATCTTGAGCAATTATTCGGGCGTTTGCGGCGTGCTGGGCTGGTGACCAGTATGCGGGGCGCGCATGGGGGCTACTGTCTGGCCGGTGATGCAGGCGATATTTGCATTGGCGATATTATTCGCGCCGTTGATGAACCCATTGAAGTTACGCGCTGCAAACTGAGCCAAGGCGGGTGCCAGTCGCAAAATTCCCGATGTCTGACCCATGATTTATGGGCGGGGCTGGGACGCCATATATACGGTTATCTGGATGCCGTTACCCTTGATGACGTTATTTCGCGCAACCCGCCACCGCCTCACGTGCCTGAGCGCGATGAGCATTTTCAAGACCAATTTCAACCAACGGGAGAGAGGCCATGACGCGCTTTTATCTCGATTATAATGCGACAGCGCCGGTGCGCCCGGAAGTGCGAGACAGCGTTGTTCGTGCTCTTGACTTAGGTAATCCTTCGGCCGTGCACGAGGATGGCCGCAAGGCGCGCGCCGCCGTGGAAAACGCGCGGGCCGCGATCGCCAGCTTTTGTGGCGCAGTGCCGGAGGGCGTCGTGTTTACCTCTGGCGGTACGGAAGCATGCAATTTGGCGATGAGACTGCGTGCTGCGCCTGCGGGAAATGTAACGCGGGTTCTCATCAGCGCGGTTGAACACGCCGCAGTTGGGCAAGCTGCCCTGGCTAGCGGACTAGAGGTTACGCGCTTACCGGTCGATGCGCGCGGTGTTGTTGACCTCATGGGCTTGGATGAAGCACTCGCTCAGCCGGCGCCAGCGCTCGTTTGCATCATGCTCGCCAATAATGAGACCGGCGTAGTGCAACCGATTGCCGATATTGCGGCGCGTGTGAAGGCGCATGGCAGCCTGCTGTTTTGCGATGCTGTTCAGGCGGCTGGCAAAATACCGCTAAACCTAGCCGTGCTGGGCTGCGATGCCCTTGCCGTTTCAGGACATAAAATTGGGGGCCCCATGGGCACTGGCGCGCTGGCTGTGCGGCCGGGCTTGGTGGTGCCGCCAGCCATTAATGGCGGCGGGCAAGAACTTGGCCGGCGAGGTGGCTCTGAAAACGTGGCGGGCATTGTTGGCTTCGGCGTTGCTGCTGGACTAAGTGTCCATGATGACGATGAAAGTGACCGCATCGCCGTTTTACGCGATGAGATGGAAGCGGCATTGCGAGCGCGTGTCGCTGATATTCATATTTTCAGTGCCGACGCTCCACGCCTACCGAACACGAGCTGTTTTGGACTTGCGGGCCTGCATAGCGAAACGGTGGTTATGGCACTGGACCTTGCTGGTATTTCGGTGAGTGCCGGCGCCGCGTGCTCCAGCGGCAAGGTGTCGCGCAGCCATGTGCTTGATGCAATGGGGGTCGAGCACGATTTAAGTAGTGGAGCTATCCGGGTCAGTCTGGGTCGTGATACGCAGGTGCAGGCATGCGACAGACTTGTTGAAACGTGGACCACGCTGGCCGCAAGGCTGGAACGTCCGGCAGCACAATAGAAAAGGCAGATTGCCAAGATGAGTGAAGCAAAAGCAGGGATTGACCGCGATACGGTTGAACAGGTCGCCAATTTTGGCGGTGAAAACTATAAATATGGTTTCACCACCGAAATTGATGCGGATAAGGCACCCAATGGTCTTAACACCGACATCATCCGCTTTATTTCCGCCAAAAAGGAGGAACCACAATGGTTGCTCGACTGGCGGCTCGACGCCTTTGAGCGCTGGAAAACCATGCAGGAGCCAGACTGGGCGCATGTTGATTACCCCAAAATTGACTATCAGGATTTGTGCTACTACGCGGCACCGAAAAGCATGGAAGACGGCCCGAAAAGCCTTGATGAAGTCGACCCCGAATTATTGCGGACTTACGAAAAGCTGGGCATTCCATTGCAGGAGCAGGAAGTTCTAGCGGGTGTCAGAAAAGTTGCGGTCGATGCAGTGTTTGACAGTGTTTCGGTTGGCACGACATTTCGTGACGAATTAGCAAAAGTCGGCGTTATATTTTGTTCCTTTTCCGAAGCGGTGAAAGAACACCCCGAATTGGTACGCAAATATCTGGGGTCGGTGGTACCGCAATCGGATAATTATTTTGCCGCGTTAAACTCGGCAGTGTTTTCTGATGGGTCATTTGTCTACATCCCACCCGGCGTGCGCTGCCCGATGGAATTGTCGACCTATTTTCGGATTAACGAGGCCAATACCGGCCAGTTCGAGCGTACGCTTGTTATTGCCGACCGGGATAGCTATGTCAGCTACCTTGAAGGCTGCACAGCGCCAATGCGCGATGAAAACCAGTTGCATGCTGCTGTCGTTGAGCTTGTTGCGCTGGAAGATGCAGAGATTAAATATTCCACCGTGCAAAACTGGTATCCGGGCGATGCCGATGGCATTGGCGGTATCTATAATTTCGTAACTAAGCGCGGCGATTGCCGCGAGGCGCGCGCACGGATTAGTTGGACGCAAGTTGAGACTGGTTCGGCTGTGACGTGGAAGTATCCGTCATGCATTTTGCGGGGCGACGATACTGTCGGCGAGTTTTACTCGATTGCCATCTCGAATAATTTGCAGCAGGTCGATAGCGGCACCAAAATGTTACATCTAGGTCGTAATACCTCCAGTAAGATCATCTCCAAAGGCATTTCGGCGGGGCGGTCCTCCAATGCCTATCGGGGTCAGGTGAACGTGCACCCCAAGGCAGCCAATGCACGCAATTTCACGCAATGCGATAGTCTTTTGATCGGCGATAAATGCGCGGCGCACACCGTGCCTTATATTGAAGCTAGAAATATCAGCGCAGTGCTGGAGCACGAGGCGACGACCTCCAAAATCAGTGATGATCAGATGTTTTATTGCCGCCAGCGCGGGCTCGATCCGGAAGAGGCTGTGGCGCTAATAGTGAACGGCTTTTGCCGCGATGTGTTGCAGAACTTGCCGATGGAGTTTGCTGTTGAAGCGCAAAAACTCGTTGGCATCTCGCTGGAAGGAAGCGTCGGGTAATGGCTTTGCTGGAAATTAACGATCTACACGCCGGTGTCGAAGACAAACAGATTTTGAACGGGTTCAATCTGACGATTAATGCTGGCGAGGTGCACGCAATTATGGGCCCGAACGGGTCGGGCAAATCAACGCTGTCATATGTATTGGCTGGTCGTGATGGGTATGAAACGCAAAATGGTGCTGTGCAGTTTGACGGCCAAGCATTGCTCGATATGACGCCGGAAGATCGCGCCATTGCCGGGTTGTTTTTGGCGTTTCAATATCCGCTGGAAATTCCGGGCGTAACAAATATGACGTTTCTGCGCACAAGCTTGAATGCTGTGCGACGAGGCCGCGGCGAAGCGGAGATGGACGCTGCCGGTTTTTTGCGCATGGTGCGCGAAAAAGCCCGCGCAATGGGCATGGATGACGACATGCTCAAACGGCCCTTGAATGTCGGGTTTTCGGGGGGCGAGAAAAAGCGGAATGAAGTGTTGCAGATGGCGGTTCTTGAGCCGCGTCTGGCAATATTGGATGAAACCGATAGCGGTCTGGATATTGACGCGCTGCAAACCGTTGCTGATGGCGTTAACGCGTTGCGCGGTGAGGATCGTGGTATGCTGGTCATTACGCACTACCAGCGCTTGCTCGATTTTATCAAACCGGATTTTGTGCATGTAATGGTGCAGGGACGCATTGTGCGCTCGGGTGGGCCTGAACTGGCCCTTGAACTGGAAGGTTCGGGCTATGGCGCGTATCTCGACGCCGGTGCAGACCTGCAAGGTGATGCACACGCGACGTCAGAAGGGGTGCCCCATGCTTGACGCCACCGCGCATTTCGATGCTTTGCGTGACCGGTTGCCGGGAGATGCCGAAATGTCAGGGTATCGCGCCGAGGCGCTGGCCTATGCGGAGCAAGCCGGTGTGCCGACGCGGCGTCATGAAAACTGGCACTACACTGATTTGTCGCGTCTGCTGAAAAATGCTGCGACAGGCACGCATGACGCGACCGGTTTCGATGCATCGTCGCTGGATCCGTTGACGCTGGAATTCACCGATGGCGTGCTGGCATCCGATCTCACCGAACTGCCAGCGGCTGTGCATCTGCAAAGTTATGAGCAGGCCGTGGCAAGCGGCGCTTATATGCCGGATTTAGTGTCTGATGCCGAGACGGGTTCAAGCCCGGATGCGATGACCGCGTTCAACTTTGCGCTAGCGCAAGATGGCGTCGTTATGCGCGTTATAGGTACCCCTGCACAACCGGTGGAGTTATTGATGCGCGGCGATGCGTCGGCCCATATACGCCACAATGTTCACGTAACCGAGGGGGCGTTGACCCTCATCGAGAACGCACAAGCGGGCGGTTATACAAATGCGGTGATGGATATTGATGTTGCCGCGGGTGCGCATGTATCGCTGATACGTCTGCAAACAGCGGGTGATCATATCGGCCTTACCCGGGTAAACCTGGCCGAAGGTGCTAGCTTTTGCGCGGTTACTTTTGTCTTGGGTGGGCGGTTGGCGCGCCACGAGACACGAGTTCGGTTGCAGGGCGAAGCGGCTGAAGCTGATGTGCATGGTGCGATGTTCGGGCATGGTTCTATGCATATTGATATGACTTCACAGGCTTTGCACGAGACGGCGAACACAAACAGCCTGACAACATTGCATGCAGTTTTGGATGATGCATCTCAGGGCGTGTTTCAGGGTAAGGTTGTCGTTGACCGTGATGCCCAGCATGTCGATGCCCAGCAACAATCACGCGCTATGATGTTATCCGAGCGGGCGCAAATGTCGGCCAAGCCGGAGCTTGAGATTTACGCTGACGATGTTGCCTGCGCACATGGCGCGGCGCTGGGTGAACTGGATGCCGATGCGCTGTTCTTTCTGCGCAGTCGCGGGATTGACGAAGCGAGTGCGCGTCACTTGCTGATCTCCGGATTTCTCGCCGCACCGCTTGCGCATATCAAAAACCAAAATTTGCGTGCGCTGGTTCGCCGTCATCTCGGTACGCATGTGCCGGGCGCACCCGTAGATGAATTGGAGCTAACCGATGTCTGAAGCCAAAATACAGACCACAGATTTTGACCCGCACAAGCTGCGTGCGGATTTCCCAATTCTTTCGCGTCAGGTGCATGGCAAGCCGTTAGTCTATCTGGACAATGCGGCGTCGGCACAAAAGCCAGTGCATGTAACAGGGCGCATGCAGCGTGTTTTCGATGAACAATATTCTAACGTTCACAGAGGTTTGCATTATTTATCTAATGCATCGACTGAGGCATTTGAAGCCGCTCGCCGAACCGTTCAAAGCTTTCTCAATGCCGCCAGTGACAAGGAAATTATTTTTACTGGTGGTGCGACGGATGCCATTAATCTGGTTGCACACAGCTATCTTGCGCCGCGCATAACACCGGGTGATGAGATCATTTTGTCCGAGATGGAGCACCACTCAAATATCGTGCCGTGGCATTTTTTACGAGAGCAATGCGGTGCGGTGTTGAAGTGGGTGCCAGTATCTGATGACGGCGCACTTGATATGGAAGCCTATGCCGAGCTGTTGGGGCCGCGTACAAAATTTGTCTCATTAACCCAGATGTCAAATGCGCTCGGAACCGTGACAGATGCCAAGCGAATTATCGAGCTGGCTCATGCCGCCAATGTGCCGGTGCTGTTAGACGGGTGTCAGGGGGCCGTGCATATGGCGACGGATGTTCAAAACCTTGATGTCGATTTTTACGTATTTTCGGGTCACAAGGTTTACGGGCCGGGCGGCATTGGCGTCATGTATGCCAAGGCTCAATTGCTGGAGACTATGCGCCCTTACCGCGGCGGCGGTGAGATGATCCGCGATGTGACACTCGATGATGTGACCTATGCCGACCCACCCCATCGTTTTGAAGCGGGCACGCCACCGATTGTCGAGGCCATTGGTCTTGGTGCGGCGCTGGATTACATGACGGCGATCGGCTGGGATAATATTACCGCGCATGAAAGGGCATTGGCCGACCATGCGATGGATGTGGTTGGCGGCATCAATCGGGTGCAGATATTCGGGACCACGCCGGATAAGGGTGCGATTGTGTCCTTCATCGTCGATGGTATTCATCCGCATGATCTAGCAATGGTTATGGATCGCGCCGGTGTTGCCGTGCGTGCCGGTCATCATTGCGCCCAACCGCTGATGAAAAGATTCGACGTGCCAGCGACAGCGCGGGCATCCTTTGCCATCTACAACACGCATGAAGAGGTTGAGGCATTGGGCGCAGCACTTAACAATGCGATCGCGTTTTTCGGATAGGTTTATTTTGGAAGATACAGAACCAAAAACAGACGGAATGCCGGTGATTGATACATCGGCCGCTGGGCATGAGCTGTCTTCGCAGGAAAAACCGTCGGAACGGCCGGACGAAGCTGATGAGGCTGGTGAGTTGACGCCTGAAATGGCGGCGCTTACGGATGATCTTATCGGGGCACTCAAAAGCGTCTACGATCCAGAAATTCCAGTTGATGTTTACGAGCTTGGCTTGATTTACCGTGTTGATGTCAGCGACGCGCGCGATGTCATTGTCGATATGACGCTAACAGCTCCCGGCTGTCCGGTTGCCGAGCACATGCCCCGCTGGGTTGAAGATGCTGTTCGATCAGTGGACGGCGTTGGTGATGTCGTGGTAAATATGGTTTTCGAACCGCCGTGGGATCCAAGCCGTATGTCGGATGAGGCGCGTGTGGCGCTGAATATGTTTTAACTTTGGAAGAAAAATGACACAAAAATATGAAATTCCAAAAGCGATTAGCCTGACCGACCGCGCCGCGGACCGGATTAAGGATATTATGGCACGTGCCGAAACGCCTAAGATTGGTGTGCGGCTTGGGGTTAAGAATGGCGGCTGCGCCGGCATGGAATACACAATGGATTATGCCGACATGCGCGACCCGCTCGACGAAGTTGTTGAAGATAAGGGCGTGATGATTTTGATCGAGCCAAAGGCAGTGTTGTTTTTGTTAGGCACACAGATGGATTATGAAGAGGGCGTGATGTCCTCCGGCTTTATTTTTAACAATCCCAATCAGACAGATGCATGTGGGTGTGGCGAGAGCGTTACCATTGTGCCGGCGGATGCGCGTTGATTGTCTGTTAGCGACGAATATAAATCTTTCGTTGCCGAATTGTTTGAGCCACTCGGCACAGTTCAAATTAGACACATGTTTGGTGGTGCCGGCGTTTACTATCGCGATGTCATGTTCGCGCTGATTTCCAATGAAACGCTTTATTTAAAAGCCGACGATGTCAACCAGGGCATGTTCGAGGCGGCCGATACAAACCCTTTTCTGTTTAAGCCAAAGACGGGTAAAAATGCAGGGAAATCGGTAGCCCTGTCGTTTTGGGAGCTTCCCGAAGAATTGCTTGACGACCCCGATGCGCTTCTTGATTGGCTGAATGCCTCCGTTGATGCCGCCTTCCGCAGCAAAGCCAGAACACGTAAAAAACCCCGAAAGCCTTAAAATCTCTTGGATGCGCCGCCAGACTTGTTAGAGTAGGAGTATGTTTCGTAAACGCGTCGTATATTTACTTGCCGTCCGCCGGCACGCACCATGGATAAAATAGGGATAAAATAATGGCTGATAAAAAACCGACACCTTCCGCAACGCCGACCAAAGCGCCGACCAAAGCGCTGATCAAAGCACCGACCAAAGCGCCGAAGAAAAAACAAAAGCCAATTGAATTATATTATTGGCCCACGCCAAATGGCTGGAAGGTCTCCATTATGCTGGAGGAGTGCGGTCTGCCGTATACGCTGAAGCCGGTGAACATAGGCATGGGCGATCAGTTCAAGCGCGGGTTTTTGAAAATTGCGCCAAATAATCGCATGCCCGCCATCGTCGATCCGTCGGGTCCTGGTAATAAGCCCATTTCGCTTTTTGAGTCTGGGGCTATTTTGCAGTATCTCGGGCGCAAGACAGGCAAGTTTTATCCGAGCAATGAGCGCGCACGCGCTGAAGTGGATCAATGGTTGTTCTGGCAAATGGGTGGCCTTGGGCCGATGGCTGGGCAGGCGCATCATTTCCGTCAATACGCGCAAACAAAAATACCCTATGCAGTCAAGCGCTACACTAATGAAGTGAACCGTTTATACGGTGTGCTGAACAAACAGCTCCGCACGCAAGATTTCGTCGCCGGACGGTATTCGATCGCGGATATGGCGATCTGGGGTTGGGTTGTGCCGTATAAAAATCAGGGTCAGAAGCTCGAAGACTTCCCGCATTTGAAAAAATGGTTTGAACGTATGGGGGATCGCCCAGCTGTGAAACGGGGCTTTGCGCTGGGGCTTGATTTGCGTCGAGGTACCCTTGGTGACAAAACAAAAGACGCAGAAAAAGCGAGAAAAATACTTTTTAATCAACGCGCTAAGTAAAACAATGGCACAAAAACTTCAACAGTTAATCGACCTGCTTGATCTAGAGCAGGTTGAGGTAAACCTGTTTCGGGGCCATAGCCCTGATGATAGCTGGCAGCGGGTCTTTGGGGGGCAGGTGATCGGGCAGGCGCTCGTCGCTGCTTCGCGTACGGTCGAAGATGTGGTGTGTCATTCACTACATGCGTATTTCTTGCGGCCGGGCGATCCGTCAATACCTATCGTGTACGAGGTTGACCGCGCCCGCGACGGCAAAAGTTTTAAAAGCCGGCGGGTCACGGCTATTCAGCACGGCAAACAGATTTTCAACCTGGCGGCGAGTTTTCAGCCAGAAGAAAAAGGGCTGGCGCATCAGGTCGAGATGCCCGATGTGCCACCGCCAGAAGATCTGCAACCGGAAAGGGAACGGCGTATTGCGCTGGCAGCGGAATTGCCCGAAGAATTTCGTGACATGTTCACCCGCAAACGACCGGTTGAGATTCGCCATGTGCAGCCGATCAATTTGCTCAAGCCGGAAGTCACTGAGCCGGTTCAGCAAGTCTGGTTCAAGGCCAGCGAAGTGGGTATGCCGGAAGAGCTTGGTATTCACCAATGCGTTCTGGCTTATATGTCCGACATGACCTTGCTGGACACATGCTTGCGACCCCACGGTGTGAATTATCTGAACCCGAAAGCCCAGATTGCCAGCCTTGACCACGCCATGTGGTTTCACCGACCTTTTCGGGCCGATGACTGGATGTTGTATACGCAAAACTCGCCGGCATCGTCAGGCGGACGCGGTCTGAATTTTGGCCATGTGTTTACCCGCGATGGCACGCTTGTATGCTCCATGTCGCAGGAAGGTCTCATCCGTCTCCACGAATAGGTTAATCAAGCTGCTTCATTGTGGCCCAGATGTGCGGTGAGCTCAGTAATTAACTCAGCCGCTGCGTCGGGAATAACCGTGCCGGGCGGAAAAATCGCTTTGGCACCTGCGTCGCGCAAAGCATCGAAATCTTGCGCCGGAATAACCCCGCCAACAATGACCATCATGTCGTCTCTTTCCTGCGCGGTGAGGGCTGCACGTAATTCGGGAACGAGGGTCAGGTGTCCAGCGGCCAGCGAACTCACGCCTATAATATGCGCGCCTGAGGCAATCGCATCCTGCGCCGCTTCTTCGGGGGTCTGGAAAAGCGGGCCGGTTTTTACATCAAATCCGAGGTCGGCAAAGGCCGTGGCGACGACCTTCTGTCCGCGGTCGTGCCCGTCCTGACCCATCTTGGCAATGTATATTGAGGGCGCGCGGCCTTCGCGGGCGACAAAGCGCTCAATCATGTCGGTAACTTTAATTATCGCCGGATCGGATTTACCGAAATTGGCACTGTAAACATCCGAAATCACCTGTGGCTTGGCCTCGTGCCGGCTGTATACCTTTTCAAGGGCCGATGATATTTCACCAACTGTGGCCTTCGCGCGTGCCGCATCTACGGCCAAAGCCATCATATTGCCGCCCTTATCTGAACCGGCGGCGTTTGTGAGTGCGGATAGCGCGGCTTGCGTCTCGGCCTCGTTGCGACTTTCCCGCAGGCTTTTCAGCCTGTCGATTTGCGCAGTGCGCACGGCTGAATTATCAACTTTCAGCACATCGACAGGTGGTTCGCCTTCCAGCCTGAATTTGTTGACACCGACCACGGTCTGCCGACCGCTATCGATGCGTGCCTGGGCACGCGCGGCTGCTTCCTCGATGCGCATTTTCGGCAAGCCCTGTTCTATGGCTTTTGCCATGCCGCCAAGGTCTTCAACCTCGTTGATATGCGCCAGGGCACGCGCCGCGAGGTCATGCGTCAGTCTTTCGACGAAATAACTGCCTCCCCACGGGTCGATGACGTTTGTGGTCTTGCTTTCCATTTGCAACAGCAATTGCGTGTTGCGGGCAATGCGCGCCGAAAAATCGGTCGGCAGGGCCAGCGCTTCGTCAAAGCTGTTTGTATGAAGCGATTGCGTGTGGCCTTGCGTCGAGGCCATTGCCTCAATGCAGGTCCGCACGGTGTTATTATAAATATCCTGCGCGGTCAGGCTCCAGCCGGACGTTTGGCAATGCGTGCGCAGGGCCAGGGATTTCGTGCTTTCGGCACCCAAACCCTGCATAAGCTGCGCCCATAGCAGTCGAGCCGCACGCATTTTTGCGATCTCCATGAAGAAATCCATGCCGATAGCCCAGAAAAAGGACAACCGCGGAGCGAATGCATCGATCTCAAGCCCCGCCGCCATGCCTGCGCGCGCGTATTCAACACCGTCCGCCAGCGTGTATGCCAGTTCGAGGTCAGCTGTCGCGCCAGCTTCCTGCATGTGATAGCCGGAAATTGAAATCGAATTAAACTTAGGCATGTGCTGCGAGGTGTAGGCAAAAATATCCGAGATGATGCGCATGGATGGCTGCGGTGGGTAGATATAGGTGTTACGCACCATGAATTCTTTGAGGATGTCGTTCTGGATTGTGCCAGCAAGTTTTTCGGGACCGACGCCCTGTTCTTCGGCGGCAACCACATAAAGCGCCATAACGGGTAATACGGCACCGTTCATTGTCATCGACACGCTCATCGTATCCAACGGAATCCCTGCAAACAGCGTGCGCATATCCAAAATGCTGTCGATCGCGACGCCTGCCATCCCCACGTCACCAAATACACGCGGGTGGTCGCTGTCATAGCCACGATGTGTCGCTAGATCAAAAGCTACCGATAGCCCTTTTTGCCCGGCCTTCAGATTGCGCCGATAAAACGCATTGGATTCTTCAGCCGTCGAGAAGCCAGCATATTGGCGAATGGTCCACGGCTTGTTGACATACATGGTCGCGTAAGGCCCGCGCGTGAACGGCGCTAGGCCGGGGTAGCTGTCGAGATAGGGCAGGCCACGCCGGTCCTGTTCGGTGTAGAGCGGCTTGATGTCAATGCCTTCGGGTGTCTGCCGTGTCATGGCCCCGTCTGCGCCGGTTTGCAAATCAAGTGCTGCGGTTTGCCAGTTCTTGAATTCGTCAGCAAGGTTTGTCGCCGGTTCGGTTTCGAGGGCAATATTTGCGAAATTTGGTATGCGGCTCATGCATCAATCTCCAAGCCCAATTTAACCAGCACATGCTGGACAAATGCGAAAGCCGGGCCACCGGCGTAGCAATAATCATCGATGGAAGCGATGTCTCGTGGCTGTCCCGCCAGCGCGATATGCACACAACCTGCCGCCCGTAGCGCCTCGCTAAGTTGGGTTGCGTGCGCGTCATAATCATCATCAACGCCGCAGATAACGGCAATTTTGGCGCCGCTATCAGCAAATGCGCGGACGATATCGTCAATGTCGAAACCGCCGGAGCCGGAAATCGCATGCACGCCGCCGGTCGCGTATATGTTGGCGGCAAAATTGGCTCGCGGCGTGAAGGCGGCCGCGTCGCCGAGACACGCGAGATAAACCCTCGGTTTCACCCGCTCGGCGCGGTCTCGTAACGCTTCAAATTTCTCGGCATAGCGATATCCGTTTTGCGCGACATCAGGGGCCGCCAATGGCGCTTCATCGAGATTGGGATATTCGCTTACCCCAACCAGCGGCAGGGTACGCGTATCGACCTGGTTTTCATATGTACGGCACCGCGCATCCAGTTGCGCATGCACTGCACCGCTATTCATATGCTCAATCAGGCCGCCAGCAGCTTCGATTTCCTGAAACAAAGACCATGCTTTGTCGCTCAATTTTTGCGTCAGCGTCTCGACATACCAGCTGCCACCCGCGGCATCTGAAACATGTGCGATGTGACTTTCTTCTTGCAAAATAATCTGGGTGTTGCGGGCAATGCGACGGGTCAATGTGTTGTCGCTTTCGCTTGTTGCCGAGCATGGCGACACGCAAATCATATCGGCACCGGCAACGCCGCCTGCGAGTGCGGAAACCGTCGCCCTCAGAATATTGACCCAAGGGTCAAGCCGCGAATAGGCACGTTGGCTCGTTTCGCAGTGAATGACCGGCGCTATTTTTGCCCCGCCGACATGTTTTGCCAGTATATGAAATAGGTTGCGGGCGCTGCGGATTTTGGCGATCGTGCCGAAGAAATCCGTATCGATGCTGAGTGTTAGGGGTATGCGCGGCAGGGCGTCTGGAGGTGCAAGACCAGCGCGTTCCAGTAAACGCAAATTTTCGGCCAACGCTGCAAGCATGTATCCTAACTCGTCGCTCGGCGCGGCCCCTTGATTATGAAAGGCTGCACCCGATGCTGTCATTAACCCGACATTGGGGTAGGCGTTGGCATGGATACAAAGCGGGGCGATAAAACCTGTTTCAACCGGTGCTTGGCTCGCCAACGCCGTGGCAAACGGATCGTGGTTCAAATAGGCTTTTATGTCGTTTGTTTGCGGATACCGGCGTTTAAGTACGTTCAGAAAAGCGTCGATCGCGCGGGTTTCATTTGAGCCTGGTATGAGGGCAATAGGCGCGATATCCAGCATGACCCCATCCAGCAAATCATCCAGCGCGCTGGCATCAATCGTGTTGGTTTCAGTGCAATCCAGCAAAAGCGCGCTAACTCCGCCTGCTAGATCCGTTAGAATATGGTCATTATCAGCCGCGCCGCGTCCGACGACGACGCGCTGAGCGATATGCCATGGTAGATGTTTATTAGATAGGGCTTGCGCGCCACGTATGAACGGGGCAATTCCGGGCAAGCCGCTGGTTGCGTCGTTTGTGGCGTGCGATGCGTCTGTGTAAAGCGGGTGGCGGGTTATGCCGTCAATATCTGAGGTGATTAGGTTATCGAAAGATTTGCCGCGCAAAACTTTGTCGACTGCCGACAGCCAGTCTGCCTCTGAATGGGTGGGCAGGCCCGGACCCATTGATATTTCAGCCATTTATAATGCCTCCCACAGCGCGCTCTTTCACCGCCCAGAGCATAGCAACCTTGCCATTAACAGCGGGAATGTGCCTCAATTTCCGGCAAACCTCAAGAGGTGCCGCCCACGAGCAAGTGCTAACCATCTTCGGCCTCAAGCAGCAGCGTTAACGCCAGTAATGTGGCAATTAAGGGGGGAGCGAGGCTTGCGAGAAAAATTGGTAAAATGCTTAACTCGCTTAGTTTTGCGACGAATTTTCCAAAGATGAACAACAAAAACCCGAACAAAATGGCAAAGCCAATCGTTCGGCCCGTGGATAATATGCGGCCCGTTGGGACTGAAAAACTCGCCGCTACCAGCACCATGGCTGTCAGCATGAAAGGCAGGGCAAGCATTGAGTAGAGCCGCACCAGATGGCTTTTTATGTCGATGCCCGCAACGCCAGCGGCAGAAATATACTGCGGCAAAGACCACACAGACAGCGTATTCGGGTGGCGAAAATGTTCCTGCAGGTTGGTGATTTGCGAGGCGGTGCTTAGCTGAAGAAGTTCGTGTGTTGTAACATCGCCGGTCACTTTATGCACTTTAGCGTTTTCAAATATCCATTGCTGGTTTTCCAGCCGTGCAATTTGCGCACTGACGCGTCTGTCCAGATTTCCGAGTGGGTCGTAAATCATGTAATTCGTCTGCTCAAGTAATAATCGGGTCTCGTCAACAACACGCGTTGCGTGAAGTATGCGATCGCCCGCTGGCCCGGTCTCGCGCAGCCATAGCCCACTCTGGCTGATATCAAGCGCTGGCATGTTTGGCCTTAGCTGGTTTTCAATCTGACGGAATTTTTTGTAACTGCTGGTGCCAATGGGATCTAAAAACGCTAGTACCACACAGCCGAGCAACAGCGTGAAAGCCAAAAGCGGTAAGATGAATTGCCATACCGAAACGCCCGCGGCGCGAATGACTACCAGTTCGCGGCTTTCGCTTAGGCTAAGCAGGCAAAGTACCGTAGCGAACAAAGTAACAAAGGGCATGAGATCAATTAGCAGAAATGGAAATCGCAGCAAGGTGAAATATGCAGCCTGCAAGCTACCTTGGTTGAACTTGCTGGCCAGTTTCAGCATGTCGAGAAAATCGCCAAGAAATATCAGCAAAGAAAACGCGGCACCGGTCACCAGCATCCATAGCGTAAAGCGCTGGATTAAGTACATGCTGAGTTTGATCGGTGCGGTCATGACGATTGCTTCCCTTGAAACCAAACCATGATGTCGGTGTGCGGTGAAAAAATAATCCAGATGCAGCCACCGAAAAACATTACGAACCAGATGCCGAGCGCCGCGACTGAAAGATTGGCGCGCGCGACTTGGCCTGAGATTGCGAATATGCCGATCTGGTAAATAATGGCAAGGCTGGTGGCGACCATAACTTGTCGCCCATAGCCCGTGCGTTGCATGCCGGCAGTCGTGGCAATGACGAAGCCCAAAAACGCATAGACCAGAAGTGTCGATACGTTCGCCAGCCTTTCGAGGGCACTGGCGTGCATGCGGAGCAGAAAATCTTCCTGCAACAAAGCCGCAGGCGGTGGGTTGAGCACTTGGAATATGGTTGTGTCGCGCGGCCGCAAATGCACTGTGGTGTGTGTTTCCTGGGCAGCTTTGTTCAAAGGCAGAATATACTCTGCAAACACCAATTGCCCGCGTCCGCTTCGTTGGGGTTTGTCGTCATGAATATGTCCGTCCGACATCAGAAAATAAGTTTTGTTGCCGTTGCGTGTGATGCGGCCTTCGCGGGCTGTATAGGTAATCGGATTTGTCGTATCGGAATAGTCGTGAATGAGAACCTGCTGTAACTCGCCGGACTCTGATATCGAGCGGGCAAAAGCCGTAATGCCCGGCGCGATATCCTGAAAGCTGCCAGGCGCGAAAGTGTCAGTGACGAAATTTTCACTCACGTCATTTTTTTGTTGTCTTAGAAAATGGGTCGCTTTCGGTGCAATGTAGAACGCCAGCAACAGCTGAATAATGACCAATGATCCGCTGATAAGCAGGATCGGCCGTAACAGCTTGCTTGGGCTGAAACCAGCAGCACTAAGAGCAAAATATTCGCGATCTTGCAGCAGCCTAATCATTTGCGTCAAAACTGCGATGAGTAGGGACGGCGCCAGAATATAGGTCAGCAGACTTGGAATTCCGAGCAGGCTAATGCCCAAAAAGCTCAGAATGGTGGTTCCCTTACCACCAATACTGTCGATCAGGTTGAGCGTCTGTACCATCCAAATAACCAGCGTAAACACAAATGTGACGACGAGATGTGTCCGCAGGAGCCGAAGGCCAATATAGCGCCCTATCAACGTTTGATTCATCTTTTCCCTCTCACGCCATCATACAACACCCGCGCCAAATGGTCAGTCTCTAGTTTGTTTTGAAGCATTGCTCCATATGGCACAGTTAAGTAGACTTTCGCACACGAACGTAATATTTCATCCAGCCAGATCTGGAGGAGACCATGGATCTTAATCTCACGCTTGAATATCAGGCGTTTCGTAGCGAAGTAAAAAGTTTTCTTGATGCGCATCGTGATCAAGCACCAAGCTTGTCCGACCGGGGCGTGCGTAGCGAAAAGCGCAAAGCTTGGCAGAAAATTTTGCTTGAAAACGGCTACGCCGCGCGCACATTGCCCACGCAATATGGCGGCTATGGTGCGACCCCGGATGCGTTAAAAAGCCGGATAATTGCGGAAGAGTTCTCCCGCGCGAAAATGCCGGGCGGCATTGCCGGGCAGGGTATCAACATGCTCGTGCCGACTTTGTTAGAGATGGGAACCGATGATCAAAAAGAGAAGTATATCGCGCCGACTTTGCGTGGTGATATGGTGTGGTGTCAGGGCTATTCAGAGCCTGGCGCGGGTTCTGACCTTGCATCGCTGCGTACCTCTGCGGTTTTAGAAGGCGATCATTTTGTGATTAACGGCCAGAAGATATGGACAAGCACGGCGGCACAAGCCGATATGATTTTTTGTCTGGTGCGCACGGAACCGGACGCGCCGAAACATCAGGGCATTAGCTATTTGCTGTTTTCGATGGACACGCCAGGTATCGAAGTGCGTCCGCTTATGACAATGACCGGGCATGCCGAGTTTAACGAGGTGTTCTTTACCGATGTGCGCGTGCCGGCCGACCAGATTGTTGGCAAGCGCGGTGAAGGCTGGATGGTCGCCAACGCAACCTTGACCCATGAGCGCGGCATGCTGGGCGACCCTGATGCTGCCTTGTCGCGGTTAAACTCGATTGCCGAGATTATGCAAAAGGAAACCATCGACGGAGCGCCGCTCATGGATAATGCAGTTTATCGCGATCGCTTGATTGCGCTGCAGGCGGAAGTGTTCGCTATGAAATTTAACGGCATGCGGCTGACAACCAATGCGCATGAGAAAAAATCGTCTGGTATGGCAGGCATGATTGTCAAACTGCAAGGGTGCGAATTGAACCACCGGCTTGCTGAACTGGCGATCGACGTGATGGGCGAGTATGGCATCTTGTTTGAGGACAGCCCGTTTATCCGCGATAAGGGGATGTGGCAAACCGCCTATATGTTCGACCTTGGGCTGATCATCGGCGGCGGGTCGGCGCAAATTCAGAAAAATATTATCAGCGAACGCGGGCTGGATATGCCGCGTGAGCCGAAAGTAACCAAGAAGTAGGGCCGGCTCATGTATTTCGGATTATCTGAAGACCAAGTGATGTTGCAGGACACTGTGCGCCGGTTTCTGGACACTGAATCCGAACTTGATCACGTGCGCGGCTTCGCTAATGGCGATACGACGCTGGCCGGTAAATTGCATGCGGGCCTCATGGAACTTGGTGTGCCGCTTGTTCTTATTCCCGAAGCCCAAGGCGGGCTTGGCATGGGCGTGTTGGAAGCCGCGTTGATACAGGAAATGCTTGGGCGTTACGTAACCCCGTCAGCATTTACACCGGCCTATGGTATGGCGGTGGCTGGCCTTAACACGGGCGCCAATGCCGACCAGCGCAATAACTGGCTTGGCCGCATTGCGGGCGGGGAGGTGATTTTGGGCGTCGGCGTGACAGAGGCGGTGGGCGCGCGCGAGGATGCCGGCCTCACAGTAACAGGCGATAAGGTTTCTGGCCGTGCAAGCTTTGTTATGGGTGCGGAAACTGCGACGCATTTCTTGCTTGGTGCTGGCAATGCATTGGCAATTATTGATCGATCGTCAGACGGTGTGCAGGAAACAGCACTTACGACCATCGACAAGACCCGTAGGGTGATCATGCTCGATTTGGATAATGTGGCTTGCGATGTGCTGGACGGTGCGGCGCAACCTGCTATAGACGCAATGATAAATGTCGGACGCGTTTTGCTGGCAGCAGATAGTTTTGGTGCTGCGGAAGTGATGTTGCAAAAAGCTGTCGATTATTCCAAAGACCGCGAACAATTTAACCGTCCGATCGGATCGTTTCAGGCTGTGAAGCATATGTGTGCGGATATGGCCGCGCGCCTTGAGCCATGTCGTTCATTGCTGTGGTACGCCGCATATGCGCAAGATAATGTACCCGAAGAGGGGCCGCTTATGTCGTGCATGGTGAAGTCGCATATCTCGGAGGTTGGTAAATTCATTGCCCGCACCTCTACAGAAGTGCATGGCGGCATGGGCTTTACAGATTTGATGGGACTGCATTACTGGTTTAAGCGCATTGGCTTTAACCGCCAATTGCTCGGCGGGCCGGAGAAAACGCGCCACGATGCGGCGGTTCTGCAGGGCTTTGCGAAATAAAAACGGCGACACTGATTAGGGTGCCGCCGCTTTGATAGTCTCGCGCGATATGCGGGTTTGGGTTAGACGCGCTCGATAATGATTGCCGGTGCCATGCCACCCGCCGCGCACATGGTAACCAGACCGAACTGCTTGTCCTGACGTTCAAGTTCATCAACCATGGTACCGATCAAAATAGCGCCGGTTGCCCCAATGGGGTGACCCAGCGCCATTGCACCGCCATTGACGTTTACGATATCTCGGTCGATGTCGAGATCGCGGATGAACTTTTCGGTCACAACTGAAAACGCTTCATTAACCTCAAAAAGATCAATGTCCGACACGCTCATGCCGGCCTTGTCGAGAACCTTTTTGGCGGCAGGAACAGGTGCGTTTAACATAAGCGTCGGATTGTCGCCCATATTTGCCATGGCTACGACACGCGCCCGAGGTTTCATGCCGTGGGCTTTGGCGTATGTATCCGATGTCAGCAACAGTGCCGCCGCGCCGTCGACTACGCCAGATGAATTGCCTGCGTGGTGTACGTGGTTAATCTCGAGATCCGGATAAGCCTGATTGACGAGCTTGCGGAATGTTGTGCCATCTTCGTCGAGCGGATAGTCAGCGAGTTTAGCAAATGATGGGTCCAGATTGCGCAGGTCGTCACGGGTGGTCTGGGGACGTGGAAACTCTTCCTTGTCCAACGCCAGTGTGCCGTCTTCACGGTAAACTGGCACCAAACCCTTATCGAAATGCCCGTTATCGATGGCGTGCTTTGCACGCTGCTGGCTGACATAAGCCAAGTCGTCAACCGCCTCGCGGTTAATGCCTTCTAGTGTCGCAATAGCATCTGCGCAGACACCTTGGTGTGGTTGAGGATGCTCGGACCGCAGACGCGTATTGCCATTGTCGAGAAATGGCGAGCCCTTAAAGCCTTCGGATCCATAAAGCGACATCATTTCGGTACCGCCGGCAACGCACATATCTTCCATGCCTGACATGATGTTGGCCGCCGCGATGTTCACAGTCGTAATGCCGGAGCCGCAAAAGCGGTCAAGTGTCATGGCGCTGGATTTCACATCGTAACCGGCATCAAGCGCGGCCATGCGACCCAAATCACCGCTTTGAACACCACGTTGGCTGCTGGTGCCCCAGACAATATCGCCAACTTCGGCTGTGTCGAAACTATTGCGTTCAGTCAGTGCTCTGAGCACTGTCGCGCCTAAATGCTGCGGGTGAATGTCGGACAAAGCGCCTTTGCCCGGTTTGCCAATGCCACGCGGGGTGCGGCAAGCGTCGATAATCCATGCTTCGCTCATGGGGGTACTCCCTTTGAAATAATTTAGGCAGAAACAATGGGGGCAAACGGGGCTTAAATCAAGATGCAAATCGAGACACGAATCTAGAGGTCAAGCCAACCGAAATCCGGTGCGCGCATGGTTGATAATTTGCCGTGTACGCCTATGATAACCGGCCAGCGGAGGCCATTATGGATTTTCAACTTACCGATCAGCAACATGAATTGCAGGCGGCGGCGCGTAAATTCGCCCGTGCTGAGATGCCCACTATTGCAGCACAGTGCGAGGATACCGGTCATCCGCCCGGGCGCGATGTGTTGCGCCAGCTTGGGAATATGGGTTTTCTGGGTGTCAATATTCCCGAACATCTGGGTGGACTAGGGCTTGGTAATCTCGAAGCTTTATTGGTGCTTGAGGAATTTGCACAAATCTCGTCCGCATCGGCTTTTCCGCTGTTTGAAGCTAATGTCGGACCGGTGCATGCAATCGTGCATTTTGGGTCAGAAAATTTGCAGAAGAAAATTGTGCCCGAAGTTTGCCGAGGCGACATGGTGCTCGCCGTGTCCATGTCCGAACCGCAAGCTGGCAGTGCGCTCACAGATCTCAGCACGCGCGGGGTTGTCGGCGATGGCAAGGTTGTTTTGAACGGCCAGAAAAGATGGTGTTCGGGCGGCGGTCATTCGGATGGTTATTTGATTTATACGCGCCTATCTGATGATCCTGGCGCGAAGGGTATTGGTGCTGTTTTCGTGGAAAACGGCACGCCGGGTCTTAGCTTTGGTGCGCAGGAAGATCTCATGGGTTTTCGCGGGGTGCCATCAGCTGATATTTTCCTCGACGACGTTACCGTGTCGGCAGACAATATTGTTGTGCCTGCGGGCGGGTTTCGCAAATTGATGGAAGCTTTTGATCTAGAGCGGTGTGGCAATGCAACCATGGCGCTGGGGCAGGCCTCCGGCGCATTGCACGACGTGTTGGATTATGTGCAGGCGCGCGAGCAATTTGGCAAACCGCTGGTTGATTTTCAGGGTGTTCAAATCAAGCTGGCGGAAATGCAAATGCGGGTCGAGGCGGCACGCCTTCTTATTCATCGCGCCGCGGTAAATGCCGAAGACGGTTTACCAAGCGTGATCGACAGTTCGGTTGCCAAATGCTTTGCCAATGAAATTTGCCGCGATGTTACTGGCGCAGCCGTTCAGTTAATGGGCGGCTATGGGTATTCAAAAGCCTACCCGATGGAACGTCGGATGCGTGATGCATGGGGGTGGGGCATTGCTGGCGGAGCTATCGATATCCAGAAAACCAACATTACCGCCGCTATGGTTGGACGGCGCTTTGATCAACGGCGCTGATTGCCTGCCTGCTGCTTTACTTTGCTCAGCTATTTCCAGTCGGCTGTCTGACGCCTATTTGAGCTGCTTTTTCAAAAAGTCTGGCATGTTGCCGCCAAACGCGTCAGCCGACTGACCCTTATTAGAGGCGGTCGGTTTGGTTGCTGTAGCTGTTTTCGGCGTAGCGGCTTTCGCTGCAGAGGTTGGTTTTTCGGGTTTTGCCGCTGTCCGAACAGCCGACTTTGCTTCGCTGCGCTGCTCTTGCGGTTTATCTTGAGATTTGTTTTGCGACCTGCGTCTGTCGCGTCCAAGCAATCCACGTCGCCGGCCTTCTCCATTGCCGCTATTGCCCGAACTGCCTGCATCATCGCCTAGAGCTTGACCGTTGGGTGTTGTATCACCTCTACGTCGCCGCGGGCTTTTTGCAGATCGGCCACCGGATTTGTCGGCCCGTTTTTCGGGGCTACCAACTGCATCAAAATCATCCAGTTCTTCGCGGGGCACTTCCAGTTTGATCAGATCTTCAATCGCTTGGATATATTTACTGTCCTGACGCGTCGCCAGCATATAGGCGGCACCGGAGCGTCCTGCGCGTCCGGTGCGTCCAATTCGGTGAACATAATCTTCGGCATGCGATGGGACATCAAAGTTAAATACGTGCGAAACATTAGGAATGTCGAGACCGCGCGCAGCTACGTCGCTGGCGATCAGATATTTCGCTGACCCTGATTTGAACTCTTCCAGCATTTTCAACCGGATATGCTGGTCCATATCGCCGTGCAGCGAAACAGCAGGATAGCCGTGACGTTGGAGGCTTTCCAGCAAGGTACCGATATCGCGCTTGCGGTTGCAGAAAATAATTCCGTTGACAACTTCTTCGCGGTCAAACAATGCCCGCAAAGCAGCGCGCTTGCGCATGGGCGTAACTTCGATAATGGCCTGCGACACGTTTTTATTGGTCGATGAGGGGGGCGCGACTTCAATGCGTTTGGGGGCTTGCAAAAACTGCTCGGAAAGGCGGGTAATTTCCGGCGGCATGGTGGCTGAGAAAAACAGCGTTTGGCGAGTGAAAGGTAGCAATTTCACAATGCGTTCAATATCGGGAATAAAGCCCATATCGAGCATGCGGTCAGCTTCGTCAATTACCAGAACCTCAACGCCGCGTAGCATAACTTTGCCCCGCTCAACATGGTCGAGCAAACGCCCAGGCGTCGCGATGAGAACATCTGCGCCGCGCTCAATTGCGCGTTCTTGGTCAGCAAAAGATACACCGCCAATGAGCAGCGCTTTGGTCAAGCGGGTTTTCTTGCCATATAGATCAAAGTTTTCAGCAACCTGTGCGGCCAGTTCGCGCGTGGGCTCGAGAATGAGCGTGCGCGGCATGCGGGCCTTTGCCCGGCCCTTCATCAGGCGGTTGATCATGGGCAAAGTGAAACTGGCCGTCTTGCCGGTGCCGGTTTGGGCGATACCCAGCACGTCGCGGCCTTCTATGATGGCGGGAATTGCCTGTGCTTGAATGGGGGTGGGGGTGGTGTAGCCAACATCATTAATGGCGGCCATAATTTCCGGGGCTAGCCCCAGACCCTCGAACGAGGTTTGTGAATCTGAACTCATTTGCTTTCCGTGTTGATGGTTTCGGCCGGTGCCGAAACACGTGCGATGCATGAAACTATGCACTTCAAATTTATGCACTTGAAA
>MDTB01094267.1_pt1 | contig 28402 bp, 17 predicted proteins | sample 811161 | NCBI WGS metagenome assembly MDTB01 (sample SAMN05326650, study PRJNA326480) | marine metagenome | isolation source: seawater | place: Mediterranean Sea | collected 2009
TCTTGCGGCAGAGGGGGGCATATGTTGACCCTCGTTACCCCTTGCTCGCCAAAAGCACAGAGCGCGAACGGGAGATACTTCGCATGGCGAACGAGACATTTCGAAGGTTTTCGTCCCCGACGCTAGATCCCCGGCTTGCAAAGGGACGCGGAATGGAACCACCCCCCGAAAAACAATTTCCGAATCCTCCTATTGATTTTGGTTCCACAGAAACCACCTTTAAAGACGGACTCGCCACCTATGTCCTGGACGTTTTGCTGTCCCAGCTTCCTTCTGAGGAAAAAAACTCGGCGCTCCTTGCTCTCGAACAAGCCCATCTTAGTGATGCATTTGGTGAGAGTGAAATCGACCTTCCGTCGTATACGCCGCGTGAGCTGGGAATCCTCAACAATCTTTTAGCAATAAGCAAAGATGGGGTTCTGGGAGGAAACTACACTCTTCCCTATATGATTACTTCATCAAATCGCCATACGGCTCAGTTTGCGCTCATATCTGCATACGTACCGGCAGAATACATGTTTCGTCCCGAAACCAGGGCTGCGGCTCTTGCTTCTTTTCATAATGGAGAATTCAATCGTCTCTTCTCTCATCTTATGAACACGATTGCATCTGAGCGTCTTGGAAGAGCCATGATCACTTGCCGGCACCATTTGGCGAAATTTGAGTTCCTTTGCAGAGTGTACAGATCAATAAAGGGACGTCCAATGTCTATCGTCTTACCTATTCATAGATCAAAAAAAAAGATCCAAGGTATAGTCGCACAAATGTCGTTGAATCTTGCTACTAATACAATGAGTGCCGCCTCGAAAGGCGTAGAACTCGATCCAGCCAAATATGGTAGTCCTCTGCAGATACTCTCCTATTTGGTGTTACTTTTGGCGTTTATTCCTGGTATATCGTCCTATCTTCCATCTTTCGATTTGACATCTTTTATCAATACCGATATCTTCAGTAGCGATATCTTGAACGGGTTTAAATTTTTGGGAATCGGTTCCGCCGCTCTTAAAGTTCTTAGAGAGCTTGTGAAGGGTACGAAAGGTGTAAGGATTACCGACACCATTGCAACTCTGATTTCGGAGAATATTTCGAGAGTGGACCCAAAGAGTTTAAAGGCAGATTATTCGGGGGATAATACCAGTGTGTACAATCGAATAATGCAACAATGCAAGTTACAGGAGCTTCTTTCGTATTTTTTGGCGAATCTGAATGCAGAGATTTCAACGTTTTATTTCAAGAGCGACGACCCAATGCTTGGGGTTCCCCGCCCGAGAGGGGATTTGTATTTTTAGCGAGGCTACGTAAAATAAAGCTTTACCTAATGTTTAAATTCTAAAATTAGAATGATCTATAATATCTACTCTTCTTCATGAGAAGAATCGCTCCAATCGTCTTCTAAAATTACTTCTGTCTGTCCCAGAGGATACAAGTCGTCTTCTAGCATCGTGACGCTCCCTATTTCTGATGTGACGGCGTTCATTCCCGCAAGACGGAGTTGCTCGCCCAGCGTAGAGGTGATTGTGATGCAAGGCTCTTTGCTGTATACATCCGCAAATTTGAATATTACGCGAAAAATGATGTACCCGACGACCCATCCCACGACGATTGTGATGGCGTTCGAAACGTAATTAAAGGTACATTTGAGCTTGGGCGCCTCAAAACACGCATACCTGTCCGCGGCTATATCAAAGAAGTCTCTTCCGTCGAGTGCTATGACATCTGATACATCGACATACTCCTTCTCGTAGCAAAAAAGCGACTTCGAGACGTTTGGACACTTACTGTAGGTACAGTGATCACTATGCAGCTTCACTGTTCCGTCCGAGTTCAACACGGTGATCAGCGGGCTTGTGACCACTTCACATTTTGATAATCCGCTCGTGTCATCCGTAGATAGACAGTCCGTGTTGAACTCGACGACATCGTTGTTGTAATCTTCGTACAAGCTTTTTTCCGTAAAGCCGGTGCAATTTTTCATTTTGTATGGTGTTCCTTCACGAAGGCGCTCTGTCGTGAAGTTACTACCATAAAGAACGAAATCGAACGGATCGGGAAAGTGGCCAAGATTGATTGTCCCTTTGAATCCCCAGAAAACGCCGTGAAGGGGCATAAGTGGTACAGGCTGTTCTCTGGGGTCTCCAAATCCGGGATCCCGGGTGTCGCGGTACATGTGAGTGTCGTTTATGAGTGTGAGAATCAGGTTGTTCACGGACACGGTTCCCAACCCGGAGGCCTGGCTGTCTGCCGAGATGAGCGGGCGCCCGGGGAACAATTTGCGGAACGAGAGCGACGATGTAATTTTGACGTCGTTGAGCATGACATTTTCCGGGTCTTTGTCTGCAAACGATTTTGTGAGCCTCACAGCCGCTGTTTGCCATCCTTTGAGTCCGAAGAGAGCATCTTCGTAGAGTTTGGAGTTTGTGAGGTACTGGTCCTGCCCTGCGCTCGAACCCGCCGAGGCAAGCTGGTTGAGGATCTGCTCCTGGCAGTCTGCATTGTCAAGCTCCATATTGTAGACGACAACATTTGGCCTTGCTAGAAACATGACGTTGCAGCCCATGTCGGTTCCGGCTTGGTGCCCAAGGGAGCGTACGATACGAGCGTGTATCTTTTTGTGCTTCGAAGTGAACACCATGGTTCCGGGAAACTGGTTTTCGGGCGTTCCGCTAAAGAGCGGCGAGCTGATGTGGACGCCGAGGATGTTGATCTCGTCTGTAATCTGTCTGTACGGATCATGCAGATTTTTATCGACATTGATCGGCCTCCACGACGTTATGCCTATACCATCGTATGTACGGGACGCTTCCTCTATTTCCTTTTCGACAGCCGATGTAATGGTGAAGAGATCCTGCTCGAGCCTCTTCTTGAGGTCAGAAACTGTCGATATTTCAAGATTGCTCCCGCTGAAAAGCTCGTCAATGAACGTCTTTGGGGGTATACCATAAATATTGTACTCTTGTGTATTCAGTTTATCGAGGTTGTTCTTGAGTTCTGGATAAAGATTAGCTATGAGGACGGCTGCATCGTATCGTATTGTATTACGACTGATGCTTTCCATGGACTTGCGAAGAGAAGCCATATTGAGCTCCGTGGTGACGTTGGGTCGCTCCACAAGCGTGTTTCTGTCCCTGCGTCGCACGGCTTCCCAGAGTCCAGGCGGGGAAAAGTCAACCACAGCGTGATGTGGCGGCGTGTCGAGATCTCTGTAGCAAAGCTTCTGCTGCACATTCGGGTAGCCATATGCCTCGTTTGTTTGTTCTTCTTTCTGTGGTTCGTCGGTGTTGGGGGGGTTTGACCAAGCCGTTTGCGTTGACCACATCTCAGGGCTGTCGCTTGTGTATCCCCCGCAGCATACATATTGCTGACACTGACTATCGCCGCTACCACACAGACTGTTAAGATCGTTTATTCCCATGCCGCACGTTTCGGGTGTGATAATGCACTGGTCGTCATTGTTAAGGAAGAGGTTTTTCATTTGGAGTCCTCTGGATTTTCCTTTCGAAAATGGTTCGAGGAGGTTGAGGTCGCTCGTGTTTTTGTCGTAGTTTGTGGTCCAGCTCGGTTCTCCAACTCTGCCAAAGTAAGAGGCGGGGTTGTACGAGGTGAAGAAGGTAGCAGGTTGCTCGAAAATGCACGGCTTGTCCATCTGTGTTACTTTCACTGTTGGTTCGTAGGTGCTGTACATTCTCTGCCGCCTCGACGGGTCGAGTTTGTTGCAGATGCACTCATATCGTTGTTTGCACTGGTCTTTGGTATTGTCATAGGTGGCAGAGTTCTGGGCACACCAGTCACAGTCGATGTCCGGCGGGGGGCAGTATCCGTCGTCGTTCTTGAATGGCCCGTCTTCCGAGCAATAGCGGTCCGCTAGGCTTTCGCACGAGAGGTCCCCGAACATGTCGTCTGGGGGGCCCATAATTCCGTACCTGGCTTCGCTTTCCCCCTTGCGCTTGTATTTGTTGAACCCAAGGTCGAGCGGACCAAGCTGGACCTCGTATGAGTAGTCGCCACATTGCGCTCGCTCGCTCGGATTGCCTCCGTACGTGTCCTCGTAATCGCACTGGTCCTTGTCTCCGATCATTGCCAACTGGAACCAGTCAAAATTGTACGTGAACGATGTTTCGCTCTGGTCAGCTTCCTCAGGCCGGGTGAAGCACGCCGTGCACACTTTGTTGTGCAGCCAGTCAGGGGCTGTGCACATCAGGTCGTTGTTGGAGCGCACGCGTTCCCGCATGGCCTCGAATGCGGCTTTGACATACTTTCGGCCCGCTGGTGTTTTCCATCCGGCACTCACGTTGGCGGGCTTGCACGAGGAAAATGTTTCTGTGTGTTTTTTGGTGTGGAAGAAGCTGCTGGTCCCGCCGAGTACTCCCGACTCGCTGATGACCTGGGCGCCCCCCGCCAGTGCTCCAATTGTCGCTGCGATAAGCGGAGCGGCTTCCGGGCCCAGCAAAATGCCCATAACCGCCCCGAGAGCCACATCTATGGTGTCGTCAAGAATGATATCCGCGGCGATGTCGGCGCACATGAGCCCGAGCGTGAACTCGACCTCTACTTGACCGAGCTGGGCTTCGCAGTCTCCGTCGTTTCTCTGGACGACAAAAAAACGGTCATCGAATGGGATGGCAGGATTGTCTTGTGCGTCTTCCGAACCCGAAAGCTTGTCGTCTGCTATGAGGCGCAGAATGGGGTCGGTGTCGGAAAGGAGCGTCTCCATCCATCTTGCCTGGCCCTCGACAATGTTGTCAAAGTCGATGCTGTATTCGTACATCTTGGATCCCTTTATGGTGGTCTGGGTCGTGTCAAGATCCGATATGCAGTCGTACTCCTTGATCTGCACCGTTCCTGTTCCTGCCTGCGAATTGAAGAAGGATTGGAGGCACATTGCCGGCACAACGTCCAGGCCCTTGCTGTACTTGTTGAGTATTGCGTTGTCCTTATTGAGGAGGTCGATGGGATCCTTGTGTGCATATCTTTCAACGTCAAATTCTGCCATATTTTCCTCGAGAATGCGCCCGTGGAAGTTGCGCAAAACGGGGCGACCTTTGGACTTGGCCATTCCCGTGACTTCCACGGTGACGTGCCAAGCAGGGTTGTACATGTAGTCGAGCTGTTGCGTGATGAGGGATTCCCACCGTTTTTGCTTCGTCGGATCCGCGTCCTTGCTCAAGGTGGGAACCTTGACGTAGGGGTAGAGCGTGTATATTCCCGCCACGGAACTGAAGTGCTCCATTTCCCTGTACGGCCGGTACTGTTTCATCGTGTCGAAATTCATGTTGTTCAGCGTGCTGCTGTCACTCGTGGCTTCTGTGAAGCCCTTGTCACCTGGATACAGCTGGCTGTCACGCCATTGCATCCGATCATAGATGTTGTTTTTGTCGTCCTTTGTGTAATAGTCATTGTAATGTGTCGCGTATTTTGACGTGTCCATTTTTCCGGTGAAGTACGGGACTGCTTCCATGGTAGGCACAATCGACTCGATAGAACACGCCTCATCGTCGTAGTGGTTTGTCCACATATCAACGTTTTTGAGCGTATCGTAAATCGACATTTTGGGTTTCGTGCACATATAACAACCCCTCCCGAGAGCTTCTGTCGTTGTGGGTATGTCGCCTACCATGCTCACCGATGAAACGTATATGTTGTCAAACTGTTGCTTGAAAGACATGCTTTGGCTTCTGTCGTCTCCGAATGTGACTTCCATTGGGCATGTTAGTTCTTGCCACGGTGCAAATGACCCAAAGAACCCGCGCTGCACGAGATTTTCATAAACATTTTCGCTTAGTATCACACCATCCGCAGTAAGTTCTGAACTGTTGGCAGTAGTGGCCCCGGATTGTCGAAGGCGTCCCACTAGCCCGAACCCAGAGAAATATGGCATGTTTTTGTCGTCCTCCTCGTCTTCTCGTATTTTTTGCATGAGACTGTTGATGGATGTATCGCTTGTTCTGTAATGATTTGTTACTATGTTGGTGGTGGCGTAGATCATACACTGGTCTGTGCACTCCTCGTCGGCAATCTTATCGTCAGTCACAATCGTCTCTTGGTCGTAGTCGTCGTATCTCGCGACGGCTCCCTCCCCCACAAACGCGTTGACGTGTGGCGGGAAGTGTTTATCGTCCCATTTTGCGGCAGGATTCGGTATGCATCGCCCGGAAAAGAGCGCGCTCTCTTCAGGATGAAGGGGTGAGCCTTTTCTGGCAAAGTTACATTCCAGCTTCGGATCATCGAAAAGATCGCACGATTGGGGTCGAACAACTAGTCCCAGATTTCCTCCTCCTATCCCGTAAAGAGTGGGAACAAATTTGGCATCGATATTACTGTATTCAATATTAAAATTATTCTCACTGGGATTTGTTTTTCCGCCCTCCAGAATCCGGTTGATGTCTGGTATGTTATATATCGAATCGAGTTCGCCTGGCACCATCCCTTGCGAAAAATCTCCTTCGCAGCACCCACTGTCATCTTCGGTTATTGAATCGCAGTCTTTTCCCCAGTTGTACCCCTCGAATGTTCTGTATTTTATAACATTTGTATTTGCGGTTATTCTTCGCCAAAAGTCATTACTCGAGTCGTCTTGCCACAGACAGCGCGGCGGGTTTGTCCCATCCGTGTCCTTTTCTATCCATGTTGCTTTTGTGTTTGCCTCAAAACACGAGTCCATATCGCGTTTTCTGTACGTTACTTTCAGGGACTCCCCCTGGCCCTCTGTGACGCGTTCGTAGCTACAATAGTCGTGTATAACAGGCGTCTGGTGTCTTTTGAACGGCGTGACTTCGGCATTTGATAGTCCTGATCGATTTGGAAGCGCGTCACTTGGGTACTGGCTTGTCATTCCGTTTGCGACGGATGGGTAGCTCCGCTCGTTGATCTTGTTTTGGTAGAACAGGCACCATATTCTGTTCATCATAAAGTGTGTTGACGTATTTGAGGAGGGCCGATCACTTTGGGGCTCGTAAGGCAAAGGCGGTGACTTTTCTCCCATGATTTCTTCGCGGAGGAGCGCTGCGTGCTGAAAGAGCTCGAATGTTTCCGCACTTCCGCTTTCTTCGTCTTCGCTGAAAAGACACCCATTGGCCGTTTGCTGTGCATAGACGGACGTTCCTTCTATTTTGCTGCTCAGCCAGTCTATTCCATTTTGTATGCGCAGGTACTCCGACAGTTGGCGTAAGGGGCTGAGGTTTGGGTCCAAATAGGCACCATAAAACTTTCCGTTTTCAATATCGCTTAGTTTCCTTTCTCCAGACGTAAACGCCATGGCCGGCATTATTTTCTTTTTGTCGTCTTCATTTTCGGGGACGCTTGCCTCTCCGAGATGCGAGCGGTCTGAGTCGAACATTTTATCGTTGAGCGGTTTGGTTAGCGGACTCGGATTCTCAAATTCCGGATTCACAAAAGCATAGGCCTGGCAGTTGTCTACAGTCTTGAGTTCAACATTGCCATCGATAAGTGGGGTTCGGTAGATGTGCAGTATTTCGCGGGGTATGTACGTCCATGCCATCGGCGTATAGAGATCATACGTTTTTTCGTCGAGTCCGCTGCTGCCTGCGGCGTAAAAGCCCCCGGGATCCTTTCTGATTTCGGGGGAATCTCCAAACCCGGCTTCATCCTTGGCCCAAGTCTGCGATCCCCAAAGCCTTGCTTCCAGTCCCAGGTAGCAATATGCCGTGAGCTTGTTTGACAGAGCAAAAAACTGCAAGAGCTTCTTTGGTATATTTTCTTCTTTGAATTTGCCATCGAAAAACTCCTTGTAGTATTCAGTCCAGAATTCTACCCATTTTGTCAATTCATCTTCTTTGAGCGGTCGCGCCCTGAGCTGACTGAAAATATCAGGGGTGTAACAGAACTTGAGCGTGTTGATTTCGTTGTCTGTAAAGGAGCCCGGATTACCACAAAACCGCGCCACGAAGGAATCGACGTTCATGCCATAGGATGGGCCAAGGTTTTTATCAGGCGTGGCTCTGCTGGAATACTGGTAAGGATGACTTCCGAGAAATGAGGTCCATCGCTCTTCCTGTGTTATAGAATCTGCAACATTTTCGCTGAAGTCTCTGAGGTTCACAGAGACGTAATTTTTTTCGTTTGCCATGAGGTCCGGGTATTTTTTGGCAAAACTATTGGATACGGCGGCGCGGTAGGGATAAAGGAACTCGCTTAGTTTTTCGGGGCCTCCTTTCTCATTTCCACCAGATACAGTAGGTCCCAGTATGTTTAGTGCGATCCGTTCCACCATGCTATCTAAATGCCAGTAGGTACCCTGTGGCATGGCTTCATCTCTGACATTCTGTGCAAAGGACCCTGTTTCAGATTGTGTTTCAGATTGGAACTGGTCGAGAGTGCCCCATGTCCAGAGACTTGTTGTTTCGAACACGCCCGTTGTGGGGACAAGCTTTTTTTGAATCGAGGCATTGTTGATGAACTCCACGCACTCGTTCATGTTGTACAGGTAGTCTTCTTGGACCCGGTTCACGGCAGATACATTGTACCTCATGATGGGAACGCGCTTGCCGCTGTATGGGTCATCCACCTCTTTCGGGTTGATGGCATTTTCGTTTATGGGATATTCTCCAAGAGGAGTGGTGGGTTGCTTGAAGTTGAATGTTCCTCCTGGAATTCGCAGGTCTGTTCCCGCAAAGTCTTTCCACGGGACATTGCTTTCGCTCCCATAAAGATCTTCGACTGTAGATCCTCGGTACTTGTTGGTCCGGAGCTTGCACCCGGCGAGCTTTCCTATTCCGTCCCGAAGAAAGGGCCCCCACTGTGTGTTATTTTGCATGAAGCTTTGTTTGTTTTTGAGCGCCGCGGTTGTGGTAGCATCTGCACCTGAAGGCGGGCCCTGCCAGTATTTTACCAGCGATTGGTCCATGACGCCCCGCGGGACGAGTCCAAGCCACGCCTCATTGTCCAACGCCAGATTTGCACTATCTGGATTGGCTAGAGACGCGGGGATCGTTGTCGTCTGCGATATGCCGTGCGGGGGCACCGGTGCGTCTCCTAAGGGGTAGGGATTGAACCCGGAACTGACCCAGCTTTCGAATGATGCATTGGGACTGAGAGAAAGGCCCATATTTTTTAGTGCGGGTATGGAGGACCCGGAAGTTTGAACATCCAACAAGCTTGCAAAGTGGCACCCAACTAGTTTTTGATAAGGAGGGTCCACGTTGTCGGGTCCTGGGTTATTTAGGGTACGCTGATTGTATTCTAGGATGGCATTGCGTGCGGTGATGAAGAGGTCGTCATCGGCTGTTCATTCGCATCCACCCGAGCCACAATACCGAGGCTTGCACCCCTCCGCACACAGATCATCTGGTGGGTCATATGGGGGTTCTTCAGATCCCATTTTGCCAACTCCGCAATACATGTAATATTGGCTTTGGGGGACACCATCAGGCATCTGTTTGGCGGTAGCCGCATAACCTGGACAGTTGTAATCGTTTTCCGCGCTTGGGATAGGACACAGGGGAGTGGCTTTTGGTCTCGCAGTGAACCGATATGTTTCTCGTATTCCAGAAGTTGGCACGTCTTCATTGGAAACGGTATTCTGGTTATCTCTTGTGGTTTTTCCGATTTGGCTGATACACGACGCCAGTGCATTTTTCCTGGTGTAGAGTGTTTCCGTAGTGTTGAACACAGTCTGTTTGTTGCTGCTGTAGGACCCAAACCCGTTGGTAGTATCGGGTACCAATTGCATAGTCTCTGTTCCTGTCGTGTACATTTCGCTGAGAGGATCTAGCACCATGTTTGTGACAGCGGCTTTGTTGGTGATGCGTGCGAGTGTAGTCACTTTGGAGTTGACCTGGCTCAGCATTCCCTTCCACGAGTCGTCGTTTATTGGAATGGTTCTGAACTGAAATTTGTCCATGCGCGTCACGCTGTCAAAGTCGGCCTTTTTCTTGCCGTCCCCTTCGAACATGTAGTTTGCCCCTATATTCAAAATGTTGAGCTCTACCGGTCTTCCCGACACCATTCCTATCGAATCGTCTATCCTTCCGTCGTGGCTTTGGACGGGTATAGCGTTTGCCTCGTAATACTCCTGTGGAATATCTGGGCACTCGGCAAGGTCATCGGGTGTGGCAGTTCCGTTGCTCCAGCATGGTTCTATTAAGATGTAGAATGTTTCGTTTTCCTGTGGGATTCTACAGTCCTCGTTCCCTGTATTACTATTGAGGGGCCTGTTTATGAACGAGTCAATTGGAATTCCGAGCTCCGACGTGCGGGCCGTGTTATCCTGGAAAATACACGTTTTTTTCGTAAAGTTACAAAGCCCTGATGTTTCGAGCTTGCACGCCGATAAGCTCATCCCCGCGAGCACCATCGCCCACTGGTAGACCATTGTGGCGTTTTGTATTTTCACAATGGCAGTTGTTTATACGGCGGGGACAGGGGACATGTTTAATGAACTTTACCGAAGACCAAAATAACAGGGTTGTTGTCTATATGTTTCGAAGAGACTAACTAGAACGCAAGGGTACGCGATAACTTGGTTTCTTGGATGCTTTGGGTATATGTTTTTTCTTCAGTTTTGCGATGTGGATGGAAGAACGTGTGGTAGACTATAATTCCTCCGAGGACGTTTCCAAAAAATCCGGAAACAAAGATGTAAAGGTCGGTGAACGCAAAATAAACGAGAAGAACATCCGATATTTTTACCCATATTTTTCCAAACACGAAGGTAGACCACATAACAGGAGGCGACCCGTACGCATTTATGATCCTGTTGAAGTTTTCCTCGGTTGAGTGCAGATCGACTATTCTTGACCACTGAGGCCCCACAATGTCGTCGAATACGGCCCGCATTATTCCCAAAACGAAGCTCGTGACGACGAGAATGGGGTAGGCCGTATCAGTTATTTTTTCTTCGAAGAACGTGGCCACATTCTTCTTGTAGTCCGGGAATTTGTAGTAATCTGTGCCGAATACCCCTGTTGCGACAAAAACGGTATAAACAACGGCTCCTATGAGCCCAAAGACAAAAGGTATGGTCTTTTCCGATTGTAAAAGCACAAAGGAGTTTGGCGATCCCTGTGCACCCAGGGCCTTGCTTTCATTTTTCGGGGGCATGAGAGCCGAAGCGTATAAGTCTGCGTCTCTAGAATGATAAACGAGATGTGCAAATGTATTCCTTAGTCTTTGCGCTGGTTTCACAGATAGCTTGTTTGGTGTCACTCGTGCACTCTGGTCACGAGGATTTTTATCTTTTCTGGTACATCCCCAACTGGATAAGCGCCGTTCTTTTGGTTATACCCACGTCGTCTTTGTCGGACATACCACTGACCGGTGGTAATACTAAAACTACAAAAGCAAAAGGGCCACACTACTTTTCTGTGCTTCTTTTTAGCTTCATCTCCCTGGTGAATCTGGGGTTGACGGCGTCTCCTCTTTTTTTTGAGCCCTGGGTAGGAATAGCTCCCGCTGTTGTAACAGTGAGCTCATCTCTTGCATACGAGTATGTTAAGTGAACTAGACCAGCATGCGTTTGAGATCAGGCAGATGCTTGAGAACACGCCGATGTTACGAAGCATGTACAATGTTACGATTGGCATGATAAAGAGATACTGCACGCTCAGTGTAAAGAACGAAGCGGCACGCCGGGATGTATGGTGGCCTTTTATAACACGCTGCTATCTCGATATTGTTGCGTATGGAATGTGTGCGTACTACAAAACTCAAAAGCAGGGAGTGGTTTTTCCGGTTTATGTTCCTGTGAGCTCGTGCACAATCTCAGTGACGGAAGATTACGGAATGAAGGTTACTCCACGGTACAAATTCAAGGATCTCAGACCCGCGCGTATACGCGTGTATGTTGGCTACCCCGCTTTTTTTGACACGATGAGACTTTCGAGCCCCATGGCTCGCATTCTTCCACAGTTCAAGAGAATGAACGAGTTGTCAAATTGCTACCTCGAACAAGAACGTCGCATTTCTAATCCGGTTGTCATGCTCGAAGACACGCGTATGGGTTCCTCTGACTCCATATACCAGGCCGTTTCAGCAGAAAATCCAGATTGGGAGAGCGGGATTTCGGGCCTGTCTATGAGCGCTAAGGACACGGCGAGCCAACAGGCAAAAATCAATCAGTTTATTGCAACGCTTCAAGAGAACATGGTGGACATTATCAACCACGGGGGCAGCAACCCCGAGTCCGCAGTTGACAATCTTGGCATCCGAAAAGACACCAAACGCAAGAGGATCCAGGATACACACATCCCCCTTCCCGCCTACAAACGCCCTCACATCACAAGCCCCACCAACAGGGTTCGTATTTTGGACTTTGAGAAGGCATTTAAAGAGTATTGCCCGTGGATTTTCGGTTTCCCGTTGTCATTTTTGGAATCGGGGCTCGCCAAAGTGGGGGCAAATTTCAAGCTCTTGGAGATGGCCGCGCAAACGGGGATCAACGAACACGTAGACCAACTCAATCCCATGCTCGAGTCCGTATCGCATGATTTGTTTTCTGTCCACGAAATGTTGATAGACTCTCCGATGCGTGTTATCCTGAAGGTGACTGAAGAAGAGATTGATTATGATGACAGTCCGGCGGCTTCTAAGGAAGAAAATAGTACCAAAGGGCCAGAAAAGTCTTTGTCTTCTGATGAAAAAGATTCTACTGAGGAGTCGGGGTCCCCTGAAAGCGGAAAAGAGACTGGTGAGTCCGGTGATCATTTAAAAGCAGACGATATCCTAAAGAAACTGGTAGACGCGATCCAAGCACTTTCTGAAAAACGACAATGAAAGTTGTCTTCCTTGGACCACAGTCGTGTGGAAAAACCAGTATCATTTGGCGCATAGCCTATGATAGCTTTGATGAAAAATACGTGGGCACTGTTGGTATTGATTTCGTGTCCTATCACATGAATTTAACCGATAACGAGAAACTCAACATACAAATTTGGGATACGGCGGGACAGGAGCGCTTTTACAGTATAATACCGGCGTATATAAGAACAGCTCTGGGCGTCTTTTTGGTTTTTGACCTGACGGACAAGCACTCGTTCGACTCGATGAGGAGCTGGTATCAGCTCGTGATGACAGAGACCAGCAGCGATCCATCCATTGTTGTTGTTGGTAATAAATCTGATCTCCTGGAAGAACGGGCTGTAGACCAAGATCTAGCAAAAGGGTTCAGTTCCTCGATAAACGCCTCTTACTTCGAAGTGTCTGCCAAAAAAGGTGACAATGTAAAGGAAATCATGGACGGGATGGCGCGACTACTCTTGAAAGCAAAACACTCTCCCATATTACCGGAGTCTTCAGAGCCCGGAGTTCTGAAAACTGTTACCCCGAACGATAGTTTAGAATATACTTTGTGCAGTAAATGTTATTAGAGTAAATGTCAACGGTAAAATGTAAATCGTAGCATTATGAGTCATGCATTATCCTGGTCCATTCTTCTACCTCAGACCCAAAAAATGCCTTTGGGCTGGAGGATTTGGTTCCATCCGAGTCCTTTTCGTTTTCAGAGCACCCACACGACTTGTCGTCTTCAGAATCGGGGAGAATAACCCCTCCTATCTCGGGTCCTTCTCTCGCGCTGGTCCACTCTTCTACTTGATGCTTCATGTAGTTTCCTATGTGTGTTTTCTGTGTCCGCGGACCGTTTGAATCTTCACTTTCGGGCAGTTGAGGTGTTGACTGTTCAGACCCCATTGTACACGCGACCTTTTTGTGTAATTCCCGCACCTACGTTTATATCAGTTCTCTTTGCAATGAAGCATCCGATATAACGGAAAGTGTTGACGTGTCGTGTTCGCAGGCATATCGTTTTCCCTTTGGTTTTTTGGGATCCGATTCGTCTAGAAAATACGGCTCGACAATCTCATACAGCCACTCAAACGTGAGGACTATTTGGCGTTCGGATTTGGCGCCCGTGATGACGCCGTTTCCAGATGAGAAGAGAAGGACGGACGTACCAAAGGATGTCCCTTTTGCTCGTGCCCCTGGGAACAGTTTTGCATCCCAACTGAAAATGTGCGCATGGTCTTTGGCCATGGTCGCTATATCGACGTTGTATCCGACGTGGCAACTTGCAACTATGTTTTGAATTTTGAACTCGCCCGCTCCAGACATTCCGTCTATCATCGAGGCTATGATTGCAGAAAAACTTGTGTGTGCAAGAAGCGCCTCGCTCTGGGAGTTCGTGCCCGCTATGACTTGGTTTCCAGAAGGGAAAACCAATGTAGTTGCATGAGGACTTCTGCTTTTGAGTCTCCGCGAACAAAACTTGGATCCCTTTCGGTTGTCGCGGCGGAGGGGTGTTTTTGCGAGTCCCTTGAGAAGGGGATTCGAGCTCTTTGACGTGGTGACGAGGTTCTCTATGTGTATCTTGCGACGATCTTTCTTTCCTGCGGCCAGTTGCTTGAGCACAGGTATGGCCCTGTCCCACGGGGCGAGATCTTCCGGGCGGGCGCGTGTTATGAGATACGACGATGGCATTGGAACAAGATGATATCTTATAAATAAGTGTCTGCGTGGTTACATAGAATGGACACCTGGTTCGTCAAGCAAGACCAGGCCGCTGCCCCTGGTAGATCTTCGTCCGAGCGTGCTGTGCTTTGCTGTGGCGACGATTGGTGTGTCAACGGGCCACCCGGAAGGGATTGTGAAACGTATTTCCTGTGTAGCCGGTGTGCCGCGCTTGCCCCCGATTGTACCCACGAATTTCCTCCAGAAAAACGCTCCAAGCTCACTCTCAAACAGAAGAGGGCCTACAACGGGTCGAGGCTTGTTGCTAATTTGAAAATCGGCAGGGTTTGACTCGTTTTTTACCCATTTTCACGGACGTTACGACAACAAATATTGCCAGAAGTATTAGAACCAGTCCGGCCCTGTAGGATCTTTCGTTTGCCGGCCAAGGGAATTGGTAGAGTGGTTTTTCAGCACCAGAGTCTGGACCCATTTTTATTTCCATTTTCTTTGCTGTCTTATAGTGGAAATACTCGGTGTAAAACCGTTGGTCTATTTTGTTGATTCTGTTTAGGCATGGACGTTGATGGTGCCTGCCAGCACTTTCTTCCCTACATTTGTTGGACTACTCCATACACAAAAGACAATGTACAATTTTCAGTCGAGAGGCTCGGGATGATCGACAAGATAAAGGTGTATTCAGCGGCCGATAACGTACCACAGTCTCATGCAACAGAGAAGAGATGTGTGTATGTCATAGAGGCCCCCAAAGGAGTCTGGGGAGTATGGGTGTGCTCTGAGGCAAGCGTCCAGCGCGCCTTGTGCTGTGAGGGCTACCAGCAGGAACAGTGCGAGCGCATTCGAGACATTGTCAAGGATGTCGAAAAAAAAACGAGTCGCGATCTCAAGGTTCCGCTGTGCGAGCCAAGTCAGAGTGGTCCTGCGTCTGTGTGCAATGCCGTGTGGCTGTGCCCGGCAAGGAGGAAGGGGCACCCCACGGGCAGAGCGTATCTGGATGTTCGGAAGGAGGACATGAACGCCTGGTGTCGTCACGGCTAACCCAATTTTACACATATATTAATCTATTTAGTGATAATATTTTGCTTCTTCCAGCGCGTTACTGAGTCCTTTTTTATATAAAGCTACAGATAGAGTTGGTACCACAATTGCGACAGCAACAAACGCTGCGATTTCGACTATTGCAACCTTTGGGGGGGATCCAAGCATGTCCCCTCCTCGTTGGCATATAATATACGTGGACAGCGATATCGCTAGAAGGGACCCAAATGCCACTCCGGCGAGACCGAACAGGCTGTTTCCAACCAGGGCACCCACTAGCGTGCACACCGATATGACCACGATCCATGCATTCTTGGGACCTGCCCAATTGATCGACCCCAGAAGAAGTTCAATGGTCGTGGCAACAAATTCGATGCTGTAGTAGAGTGCGGAACATACAACACCCAGGGCTGCCCTTACAATTCGTTTCAAGGGGGTGAAGATGAGCATTACAACAAACAGTGGGAGGAGAATCTCTACTATGAGAAAACCCAGTCCAAAAACATAACACCACAGAGCATCTGGGGGGGGTTCACACGATGCGTTTCCCCTAAGTCCGCTGGTTCTTTCCTTGTGGGTGATCGCCCTTGCGAGCTCGTTTTCGTAGCTGCCTTTCGTTCCTTCCGCCCAGCTCATCCAACCGATTGTGTAGTAAAAAAGGTCGCTGAGCCACGGTACTGGCCTCACGTGCTGAAGAACGGGGCACACATACGGCGAAAAAATGAGCTTGAAAGTCGCCTGTAATTCCTCTAACCCGGTGCTGAAATTTGCACAGTCGGATTGCATGTTTTCCAGATGCGTCCAGAATTCTGAAATGAACCTTGATTTTGGGAGCAACAAACCAATGGGGAGGGGATGGCCGAATCCCGGCAGATCGTTACAGAATACCTCTTTTACGATACCGGGCATCATAGATTTGATGGAGAACCCCCCAAGATTGAGATCACATGCGATAATTTGTACAAATTCTACTATAGGTCCAAGAACAAACAACACGTATGTATCGATAAGGACATCTATGAGCACAATAGCACCATTCACGATATCAAATGCATCCCCGACTCTCCCCTTGAAGTCTATGGCAAACGTTTCCGTTAGCATCCAGACGAGTATCCACAGGAATCCAATCGCTCCCAGCATGACAAGCGAATGGACGGATCCAAAAAGGTGATATATAAAGTCGAACGGGACCTCAAAAACCCCAATTGTTATTATTTTGAACCGCTCGGTGTTCGACTTGACAAACCTTACAAACGGCCCCAGATTTCCATTCTGATTTATATCGTCTATTCTTTTTCTGGATGCACCCATGCGTTTTAAGAGTGCCTTTCTCTTCCTCTTGGTTCTACTCTTAAGATTAGATCCAAACTTGGATTTCCTTTTTGGTGGTTTGGCGGAAGAACGGGGGGGTGCACTCGGTCTCGGCGCTAAAAGTTGAGAGGGCGTGGACATCATGGCATGTAAGAGTTGAGACGTGACTCTCCCCCCCAGGGGCAACAGGGGCTTTTTGTCTTCGTATAAGCGAAGGTGACACTTACGGATATACGGAGGAGAAGGTCGTCATGTCCCTCATAGATGGCGAGTTCGCAGAGCGATTGTGTTCCTGCCTTGGTGGTCCGGACTCGGCACCGAATTTGTCGCGGTTTCTTGAATCTGCGGAGAGGATATGCAGAAAAAGGGCACGCGGCGGTGGCGATCAAGCCCGCTCTGTGGTTGCAACCAGAGGGGACATTTTGTTTTCAACGGACACGGCTGAATTCAGGGCTCCAAGCGTACAGGGGTTGCAACTCCTCGACCGGTTTGGGCGCTTTCTAGAGCGGGTTGATGAATTGTACATGAGCCGTAGTGTGAGCCAGAGGGATTTTCACCAAAATTTCACCATAGCGTGCCTGCCCCATATCGTTGGAGCCCATGAGTGGGAAAAGCACCGCACCGTTTTTCTCGACAGGTTTAGGCAGCAAGAGTTCAAGGCCGAGGTCATGGTGACGACACCCCGTCGCTTTGGAAAAACAACCGGTGTGTTCTAATTCGCATTTCTCCTTGGTTATTATTCTGCATCGACTGAACAACGCAAAAAAGCGGTCGCGATGTTTTGTGCGGCACTATTATGTGTGTGTGAGCGAATGTGGGTCTCCATATTTTCTACAGGTAAGCGGGCTTCAAAGAGCCTTCTTCAGCAAATCAAGGAGATAATAGATTGTTTTCCGGCTATGGCAAATCGGACAATATCCTCGAATGTGGAAGAATTGGTCATTCAGCCTTTGTGTACAACCGGAACCAAGGCGGCCAGTCGGTGTTATTCATATCCGAGTTCTGTAAAGGTGGGTTGCGAACTTGTTCTCATATGACGGGGGTATATATGTGTATCGTGTTGAAAACCAAGCACTTGGCACGTTCTTTATTGTTTGCACGTTCAAAATGTCGTCCGCCGCTTTGCCCAAAGAAATGTGTTTTGCGCGCAAGAATAACCCCAGTGTGTATAGTCCCATGTCCCTTTTCCAAATGAACGAAAGTCTCGACCGTGATACTTTAGTGTGTATAGCTTTGTGCCTAATTAAGGGAGAACAGGTTTTAAAGTTTCAAGGCTTTCTCGCCGACGAGCTAGGACCAGGTTTTAAATACGAGTACTCCTTATTCCTTATGACGCTGTGGAACAAGTCAGCTCCTTTGCTAAAAGGTAAAAAAACGGGAAATTTTGGTAGTGCTGTGTATCAAATCGAGGAGGACTATACTGTTGATTCGTTCGCGAGTGTCGATTTAGTCCCGAGTTCAGAGTATGGGATTGAACTTTTTCTACGAGCCCTCTATACTCCGTGGTGTGGAAGAAGTGAAAAATTTGATCCGCGATGGAAAGAGAGTTGTAAATCGGAACCTAATTCCTCTTTGGCCGAAAAAAAAAGGCTGAATGAAATTATGAAAGAATTGTGGGCCAAGGGCTGGTATTGTAACCGCGCTGACCCTGTCAATCCCACCTTTATGAGGCGTACACATGCCTTGATGGTCATGCCTATGCCTTCAGGCGGCGGGTCTAAATACGGAGAATACTACCGTAGTGTATATTCAAAATGGTTATCGGGGGAAATCAAAGATCCGATAAGTGTTACATACGACTATCTCAGCAAAAATACGATTGGAGAAACACTAAAGTCGTCGTTCAGGGGTTACATAGAACAAACTATTAGTGGCCGCACACATCAAATTGCGCAAGTCGAACCAATTGAACAATCATCATCCCAGACAGTATACGATAAGGATATTGGCAGAGAGATACCTGCGTTCACAGCGCTAATTTTTCTGACACCTCGTTTTATTTCTGAGAATGGCGCAGTTTTCACGACTGAAAAAGTGTTCCGAGGTGATTACAATATATGGGAGTCCCAATCGCTTTACGAACCGTCCTCGCGAGGTTCCGCGAAGCCTGCGATACTCCCCAGTCCTCAGTCGGCACCAAGAAAAAACACGCTTTCTCGTCCCACGCTTTCTCGTCCCATCCCACAAGCATCCCAGTCGGTTGCGTCAAAAAGACCAAGGAGTACAATGCCGGTGACGCCGGAAAGCACGTTCAGGGATCTTTATGACTGGAAAAGGAAACGCGTCTTCGTGCTTCCGTTTTTTCCCCTCGTGCCAGCCGGGGCTTCTCACGTCATGATGGCAGCACAAGCCGCCTTGTTGGGTAATCAGACCAACCCCGTAGAACAAGCCCGTGAGATTCTAAGTGGATCACCAACGTCGTTGGAACTGTTCGATTTTATTGTTTTCTCATCTAATGGGAGCTTACAACGTGCTTTCAGTCCAGATACATATTCGGGGCTTTTCCGCACGGATCTCATGTTCGACATTACAAGCTCCGTTCGTCCCCATCAGTGTATGGTAGGTGAAGGGGCTCCTCGGCTCTTTTTGGATGACGATAAGAGACAACAACTTGTTGTCAACAGCACAGCAAAGCCCTTTTTTTATATGTCTACCATCACGACCGACGGAGGACAACTAGGAGCAACCCGGGCTTTCCAAGGATTGGTGATGCAGAATAGATTCGCTGTTCCTGGTTTTAGGGTTAGCGTGCGAAATCGTCAGCCTCTTCTCACGGCGTCCAGTGGAAACAGTTTCGGGTCTGACAACAATTTTCAACCCGAAGACTATGATTACACAGTCGTCTCTATGCAACTAGGTTACAACCGTGGTCTTACAAACGGTCATTATATTACTGCCCGATGTGTGGAGCGGAATGGGCGTCAGGGGTGGATTATTGCAGACGATTTGGAAGCTCCTGTGGGACGAGAAGGATGGGGGTATCTTCTCGTTAACGGATACATTGCCTTCTACACGTCAGATGAACTTGACAAGAAATATTTTAGGAATAAGGGATTGGTTATCTGTTCTTTTACTTGCATACGCGAAGATCTTAGGCAACGCGTTTTGCCCAAATTTAGTGACGTACAAGGGCATGTTATCAAACAGAGAACCATAGGGACCATGGATGTCAGAAGCGACAAAAGTAATTGCGATCAGTGCTATCTCCAATCAAGCCTCAGTGGGATTTTCCGCCACAACATAAACGACGACCGTCTTCTTTCCCCTGTGGACAGATTCTTTAGGTACCAGGGAGAATGGGGCGGGCTTTCTGAATTTGTCAACTTCATTCGTTTTGCGGCCTTTGCTATAGAAGCAAAAAAGGGCGACAGTGTTGTTGGTACAGATCGGGTCAGGGATGTCTATGCCGCTATTACCGACAGTTCAACTTTTCAGGGGATATTCAATACAGCGGACATGAAAGCCCTCCGAAGACCTGACAAGCGGGGTAGATTGCAAATAGGGGAAGCACATGAGTTGTGGGAAATTTTTCTGAAACTTGAGGAAAATGATGTTAGCATAAACGACCTTAGTGATGAGTTGTTCGAAATGTGGAAAACTCAAGTACGTCGTCGACTGTCCAGATCATTACTTGCAGATCCAGCCTTAGCGGATCCAGGAAAACGTGGTCAATACTTTCTCTCTTTTTCATCCGATATCGGTGGGTACAGCAGTGATCCTGCGTATTTGTCAGAAGAACCTTTTCTGTGTGAACTTGATATCATGGGTCCCGCCACGGAGAGAGAGTCTCCCGTTGTGGATCTTGCTCCACGGGAATCCGAGACCGAACCGACAACCCCGGATCAAGATCCTCCGATATCCCATCCCCCTCGACGGAACAGTCTCTTAGAGCTTGTGGATATCATAATTGGAATGCCAATAAGACCCAGAGACGACAGTGAAGGGCGCAGTGATAACGAGGAACCCGTGTCTCAAAGGCCTAGACGCGACGTGCCTCTTTACCGTGTTTTTTTTTTCGGAACACGCCCTGTCCTCACTGAATATGTAGGCTTGGGAATGCCAGGGGGTCGCCGCGTTGACTATGTAATTCTAAAAGCGGGGTTTTCGTACACAGAGACCCGGGACGCCACAATTTTGGATGCGGCTCATAGAATTATCTCTAACCCTTTTGTGGAAACACAATGTTTCTTGATTTCTGACAACGATTCCACTACCATAATGCAAGTCATCGACAGGCTCGTTATGGCCGATGCAGTAATGTTTATTGGGATGGAGGCAAAGTCGATGATGTTTGTACCCAATACCACGATGCAGGAGCGCATAGAAACAATTCCAGCTATGCCATACGCAGGAGATTTAGGGCGTGGTTTTCCCGAAAGCACAGGCTTTATCGAGTCACAGACTTTCAGGCGGCACCAAACTCTTGCAGCCATGGCGTCCGTGTTTGATTTAGAGCCAGGTGCGGGAAACAGGTCGGCATCCGAGACAATTATGAGGAGGCATCAGGCCTATGAGGAAATTATACGGAATATGTTACCCGACATGATAAACGAAGACGAGGAAGAATACGACCAGATAATTTCCGTCCTGAAAAGGATACCGGAAAACCATGTGCCGTATAGACAGGAAATCATTGCAGCTCTGAAGACATCTCTGGACCATAGACGCTTATTGGAGGTGCACAATTTAAGCAAAGAGAACGTCCTTGGGATTCTCGTCCTACAGTGCCAGTCGCGGGATGCCGACGCTATCGTCAAAAAATTCGTAATAGAAAAACGCTCCGCCACCAAGTTTGGCGACAAAGAAACGATGAGTCTTTTTGGGTCTGTAATCCATACCGTGATCTGCGACCTGTACGAAAGCAGCATGAATGGCCTTCCCAGGAAAAAAGACGACCGTTCCATCTTGCAGTCAATTATTGTGAACGACATGTGTGATGCTTACTGGCAAATTGTGATGTCGATGTTTACCTTGAGCGATGATGGGGGGAGATTCAGAACTAACGCGGGAGAAAACTACAGTGGGAATGTTTACCATGGGATGGCGCTTGCAAGCTGTATATTCACTTCGGGCCACTCTCGAATCAAACTGAAGGATGATATTCAAAAAAAAGTGATAGAACTTTCCGGGAACACTGGAATAATGGATCACCTCGAAAATCCCGAAAATTACGAATTTTTTCAGAAATCGCCTTCAGCCAAAAAGGGAAATCCCAAAACAACCAGACTGTTCCTGAGCGATTATACTTTCAGGAAATCTGTCCCCCTCGATGCTAGCGATCCTTTCTGCGAGAAGCCCGATCACATTGCCCGCTGGAGAGAAATCTTACTAGGAGCCGATGAAAACATTCTCGTGCAGTTTATGAAGAAGCGGTATAAAGGACTCAGAGATAAAGGTCAGGAGGAGTTTTTGGACCGCTACGGGCACGATCTTTTCCATTCGGTTTTTTGGGACATGATTTATGCAGACAAACAGGACAGAAGTCGTAGAACTGCCCGTGAAAACCTGACTGCGTACATCAATAGCCTATCTCTTGTTCAACTTTTCGGGGACGGCCAAAGTCAGCCTCTGCTCGCGGCTCTTCTTGTAGGAAATAAGTCCATTCCGTCTGCAATGAATCAGGCCATGTTTGGTGGGCAACCGGACAGGCGCGGGTGCTTTCCTATCTATCCGCAAAGACTTGGCATGGGCCGAACTCGAGATCCGTGTAGGCGCGGTGGGACGCCCATGGAGCTTTTGAGGCCTGTTTGTATGAGGGATCTAGCAAGAATCATGTATGAAAGACTGAACGACTACAGGGTGTTCTCGAGAACGCGTAACGACGATCCAATTTTCCGTATTCAGGAGGAGGCGTATAAGACCGTTGAAAAATATAAAAAAAATCCAAAACAAGCTAGCCTTCCAAAATCAGAGTCAACAATAGAAGGAAAATCGGAGGGTGCACACGACGCCTCAAATGTTATAAGATGGTGGTATGGAGAAATGAATTACGATGACAAAGATTTCTTCACCATCGGGGGGTCGCCTGTTCTCAACGGAACGAGGACGTTTCCTTCAAGCGTCATGTTTTTTCATGATAACTCCCTTTTGAGAGACCAAAACCAAGATTTAGCCAAATTTTTGTTCACGGCTCAGAGCGGCGTGAGTCGGGGCAACGGTCTTTTCATAAGACAAACTTCGAGAAGGGGTCGTTGGAAAAATTGGATAGAGGCGAACACTGGGCCCTTTTTGGACGATGTCCCTGACAATTATAAAATTAAGTACGGCGAGATGCGCTCTATGTCGAGTTCAACCGGGTCACAGTATCTAAAATATGGCATCCCACCGAATCTGAGAGCAACTGATCAACCATCGAGTAGGATTATCGAAAAGGACATTGACAATTTTATTATTACCCATAATTCGGAAAGGGTATTCGGAAGAGAGGACATGAGAGCAGGCTACGGGCTTTATTCTATTCTTTTGTCTCCTCACGATACAAACATATGGCAACAGTTTGCAGGTGAATACGAGCTATATACAGAGGCCTGGAGGAGCACAGATGACTTTTTGGATGAAGTCGTCACTGATGTCGAAACGATCTGTGTCCCGGAGCTAGTGAAACGAATTTACGGTTCGGCGAATTTGCGCGGAAGGGGCGAAGTGTGTGTTCAGCATCATGTTGATCATTTGCGCACGGCGGTGCGCGGTTTTTTACGCGAGGCTCTCCGGCTTTCCCGGCTTTCTAACGTTCCCCAACTTTCAGTACAACTCTATTCATTCACGAGAAACAATGTATTTGTTGGAGTTGACGAATTTTACGGCGAAGCTCCTCCTCGTGTTGCAGAGGTTGCTGGCTCGTCTGGTGCTGTCCTTGTTTCGGCATCTGGATACCTCATACTAGATCCTCTGGGGCATTGTCTCGACAGCTCAGACCAGATTTACGATGACACATTTTCTGCGGGAAATATACCGCTTGTTTCTGACACGGGAGAACGGCTCGATGGCCCAACACTGTCCCCACAGTACGAGCGGGGAGAGCAAGGCCTGGCTCCATTTTTTCTTTGTCACGTACACCTTTTCCCTCACAGAACAGACAGGATAGTTTCTTCCGAGGGCGAAGAGTTAGAAAAGGTGGTTAAAGACTTTTCACGCTCACCATTTACAAGTTTGGTTCCTAAAAAAAGGAAGGAATTGGACGACAAGTATAACCTTCGAGAGTGGAAAGGTTTCAAAAATTGGTTTTTTGAGCTTCCTGGGAATAGATACTTTTTTTCCCGAGGAAAAAGAGGGCTCAACGAAGCTCATGTTTTCGAAATCTACAGCTTTTTGAAAAAATCGCATTGCCAAGAACAGTTTGAAGAATTTTGTGGCAAATACTGGGCGATGATAAAAACACCATTTGAAAGTGCCATGGAAGATTACAGGTCGTCTATTACCCGTGTTTTCGACCAAAACAAGTACGCAGATGGAATGAGCTCTCTTATGGGGGCGCTTAAAAATGACACAAAAAAAAGTCTGGCAGCGAGAACGGTGTCATCGTATTATTACTCCTACACATTTCAGAGTGGGACCGCGTTTGAAAACATATTTAAACGATTATTGAGGTTAAGTTTTCAAGATAATTCTGATTCTCTTCCGCCTCTGCTCGATTTTGATGCTATACTTGGTGAAAAGTTGCTTTTGATAAGGGATTCGGAAACTTCCACGAAACGGATTTTTCCTCGGGTTTTTTTCAACGCGACAAAGCTTATCTTGCTTCTTTCTTTCGCACGAAGTAACTTCGGGGCCAACGGGCTTAAAGAATACAACGATATTGGCCCCTGGGGAGGTCTTTCGAGGTTTGTTGTGGGCGAATTCATCCCGAGAGACATAAGGGGGGCCAACCCCGAGTTTCAAAAGTTCATCGGCGACTATTTGCGAAGTTTGCCGCTTAGCACGCTATTCTTTTTGGCAGACATCTATACCATGTGCATAACGAGCAGCGACCCCGCATTCACGTGTAGCAGAGTGTTTAAAGTTTTACAGGCAGTGGCGCCAGAGTCGGTCCATGTGCTTATTAGGGATGAGATCAGTGACAGAATGGACTATGATATTCAGATGAATGACGCGTTTAAAGTGTCGTTGGGGTTGGAATCGTCGTTCTTTGATAACTTATTTTCAGAAGCGATTGGAAGGCCCATGGCAAGGTGGAGCGCACTCGAGCGCAAGAGATCAGACTGGGCCATTCAGAACACCGAAGAAAAATTCAAATTGGTTCGTACAGATCCAGAAAATGGACTTTTGGACAGAGACATCGAAACGCTGTATCTCTCCATAGACAATGCTCTTTATGAACCGAGGTCGCCTCCTGGTGAGGTACTAGGAGTCCCACTAGCAGTGGAAAATGCTATAAAAAAAATGCAAGTGGGGGAACGCGGATCTCCCGCGAGAATGTACGAAGGTCTTCTAAACCTACTCCTGTACAGTAAGAGAGAATGGGAGGATGCGCAAATCGTGAATGCCTTTGCGCTGTTGTGTAGCGACAGCAAACGGGAAAATTACAGCCCAGATGGCGCTGTTTGTTTTGTTCATCTGGTCAATCTGTGCAATCCTCCATACATGCCCCGTGTAGCGCAAGATGTTTTGAGATCGTTCGTTTCCAGTACAGCGAACGCAACCAATTTGCTGAAATATGCACTGAGCTTTCTCCCCGACGAAAAACGCGAAAGTATCAAAAAGTTTGCTCTATCTCTTGTAGATGATTCCGAAATATACCAAGCTTTACCGCCTTCGCGGGATCCTCTAGAGCGCGCCGTCACAAACTTTTTCAATACTGAGTACTCACAAAAATTAACAGTTCTATACGACTCTGAACTCGAAGACGCTGAAACTGATGATACTGATCCAGAATCAACAGATGATGATTCAGACTTAGGAGAAATAGTGATGTTACCGCTAAAGGTTGCGGCATTGTTTACTTAAATGATTAAACTACAGGAACAAGGTGTCCGAGATCAACAGTTTCCATAGCAGAGGCAAGATTCGCGGAGTGAATGGTTCGGGTTGATGATATGTAGTGTGCGGAAGATCTTGCGTGAAGCAGACACTGGGTTGTCGTTTCCGTGATAAACTGTTTTATGACAGAGACTGCATAGATCATTAGTATAGAAAAGTAAAAAAAACCTGCTTGAACACTTACTCGCTTCGTTCGATATACATGCAATACCCATTCTGGTTGCGACGCGCTTCACGGCAGCCGACGTAACAACTTCTATTGCGGCGTTGGAAATATCCGTACTAGTCGGCGCGAGAGACTCGAATTGTTTTGTTGCGTTCTTTTTTTTCCCGTTGCTTGTTTTTTTTGTTTTTACCAGCACAGTTTTTTTAGCAGTATCCACCTTGGTAGAATTGAGGACGACTTTCTTTTTTTTCTTTTTCTTTTGGATACTACCGTCTTTGGAGCGGCGGAGGATGCTTGGGTTCTCTTTGTCTTTGGAGGCGCGCTTTTTTTTCTTGAGCGGTTTAGACGATTTCAAAAGCGAGCTTAATTCAGTTGAGGCCCTTTTTATCTTGCTTATTTTATTGGCAATCGGGCTTTCTCCTAGCGGGACGACTGGCATGATGAATACGCTGAGACGTGGTCTTTTTTAAAGGGCGGTGTCAGGATGGTTTATATCACAGGACTGAGACGGTGACATACCCAGGGGTGCCAGGAAATGGGCGGGTTGCTGACAATCCGACCCCGAGTGCCACACACCCACACCCCGCGCCCCCCAGTGCCCATTGAGTTTCGGTGAACCCATCCGTTTCTCCGTATATTAGGGACCCACATACGAGCGTACCCATTTGCCAAACTACGAATGTTACGGGGCCATGGAACATCATATCTGTATTTACAGTGAGACATTGGCAAAAAATGACCAAGGGCCATGCATTCTTACCGTTGAATTTGAGAGACCTGTTTTGGATATGGATATCTAGCACGACCTGTGCTATCATGGCACTGGCTATAATCCACAGCACGGGATACCGGGTTGTGGGAGACTGTATTAGGGCCGAGGTTGGAGTGGCGAGCATGACCCCGATTACCCCACTTATGCCCGCCCTGACCGAGAAAAGCGCCCGTATGTATTTGTTGGGATTTTCGCCCTTGAGTCTGCAAAGCACAAACAAACCTGCGAACAGGCCCAAGAGACTTGTCCATGTGCTGACGGCCCGTTTTGTCTGAAGAGATGCAACTGTGTCTTCTATTGTGGGCACTTCCTTTTTTACGAGCTGAATCCCGGTAACAGCAAGCGCGATACCGATGATGATGAGGACCGCGCTGATCCAGTCGAGAACCCTCCGTGCCTCCTTGAGTATACCTGGCGAGAACACTAGACTCACCAGAAGACTGTTACTCGATATGACAACAAGGAGACTCGGTCCTATGCTGCCAACCGCTACAAAACACAGCACCGATCCCACCAGAAAGACGCCAAAACCCAGTCTCCACGTACGACTCTTTACGTAGTCGAGGTCGCCTTCCTGCGAATCCTGTTCGTGTTCTTCATCTTTGTCATCTTCAAACACTATGACATTGTTGTCGTTGAGGGGCATCTGAGCTTTCTTCTGAAGTAAGACTCCCATTCCCTGCAAGAATGAACCTAAAAAGGCTATTGCTATCCCAACTATCATTTTCCGTATACGGTGGGCAGGTCCTTCTTTTCTGTGGTGGGCATATAAACAAGAGGTAAGGCCCCGCATATAGTAGGGGGGAATGCGCGGTGTAGCACTTCATACAGCGGCGCCGGTGCCGGTCGAGGGAGACTGTGTTCTTGTACAAGATCGCGCGGGATGTCGCGCCTGCAAGAAATTTGGTCCAGCGTGGGACAGCTACATGGCACATTTCAGCGACACCCTTTTTTCCACGGACGAAAGCAATACGGACCCCTCCTACAAAAAGTATTTGGAAACCGGACCGGGTCACCTCCCTCGCATTATGATTGTTTCGTCCGAAGGCCACAGGCCTTATTATTCACAAGAACTGAGCGATGCGCTCGTGGCATTCATAACAAAATCAAGCGAGAACGATCACACAGACGAGGTTTTTGTCTCCAATATGGGTCGACTCGCATCATCTATTCGTGGGGGCGGGTTATCTAGGGAAAGGCGCGCCCTCTCAAAATTCCACAAATCCCTCGTCGCAGAGCACAGTTTCAATGTTGCCATTGGTGCTATATCAGAGAAATACGGCGGGGTTCCCGAAGATCTCCTGGAACGTGATACTGAGGCTTTACCTTCGGATACAGTTTCAACCTCTTCGGAGCCGCTCAATCCTGTTGAAGTAGCAGACCCAGTTGCTGGAGAGGTGGGTTCGATCCTTGACCATTTGAGTCTTGAGGATGACTACTCGTACGGGAACGGTGGCTATTAGGGGGGGCATATAAATAAACACATTAACCATCCATTAAAATGTCATTAATACACGTTTCTGGTCAGAAGCTCAATGCGTTTGGTAAAGACTATTGTGATGCTAGAAACCATGTACTCTCCATGATGAGCGACACAAACCTTCCCGTGCGCTCTCGGATTATGGCGGGGACTCGTTTTTTGTTTCACAAGGAGAACCTCGGGATTCTTACGTCCCACGAGGTTTCGGTTCTTCTCGATATAGCATCGCTTTGTTTTCCCA
>MDTB01114683.1_pt1 | contig 28398 bp, 28 predicted proteins | sample 811161 | NCBI WGS metagenome assembly MDTB01 (sample SAMN05326650, study PRJNA326480) | marine metagenome | isolation source: seawater | place: Mediterranean Sea | collected 2009
AAGAAACTACTGAATCATCTGAAGCAACAGACGAATCAACAGAAGTAACAGAAGAATCTAAAGACGAAGACGCTAAAGAAGAAGCTACAACTGAAGCAAAAGAAGAAGACGCTAAAGAAGAAGCTACAACTGAAGCAAAGGAAGAAGATTCAAAAGAAGAAACTAAAGAAGCAGTAGGTTCTGAAACAGGTGATGCAGAAGCTGATCTTAAAGATGAGTTAAAAGCAAAAGCTGAATCAGATGCTGAAGAAATTGACTACGAAGAAACTAACGAAGACGATGGTGATGAAGACGGCGAAGCTGACGATCACGATCACGAAGAAGTTGAAGACAGAGTAGATGATTTAGAATCAGCATTAGAAGAACTGAAATCAAAATTTGATGATATTATGAACGGTGACGAAAGCGAAGGCGATGAAGAAGCTGAAGCTGAAATGCCTGCAGATATGGATGCTGAAGAATCAACAGAAGAAGTTGAAACTCCAGTTGTTGAAGCAGAGCTTAAATCAGTTAAAGTTGCTATGCCGGATGGTTCAGATAACACAAAATCACCAGTAGCATCTGCTAATATGAAAGATATGGGAGCGGCACCAAGTGTAGCTTCAGCATCTGACGAAAAAGGCGGTTCTGCACCAGCACCAAAAGATATGGGTGCTAGTAACACAGGTGATATGAAAGAAGCACCAAAGGCTGACAACACAGATGGTTCAGATTCATCTGCGAAGTCACCAGTAGCCAGCAAATAATTGCTGACTAGGTAAGGAGATAGATTTATGGTTCAATTGATTACTGAAGCATTGACACACGACCAAGCAGGCATTGAAGTTTTGCACGAAGGTAAAGATGGTGCAAATAAAGATTTGCATATGAAGGGCGTGTTCATTCAAGGTGGAGTAAAGAATCAAAATCAAAGAGTTTATCCTATATCTGAAATCTCTAATGCGGTAGCTAATATCAAAGAGAGATTAAATTCAGGATATAGTGTTTTAGGTGAGGCGGATCACCCAGAAAACTTAACAGTAAACTTAGACAGAGTAAGTCATATGATTACTGATATGTGGATGGATGGTCCAAATGGCCTTGGTAAACTTAAAATAATGCCAACACCAATGGGTAAGATAGTAACTACACTATCTGAAAGTGGTGTTAAATTAGGAGTAAGTTCTAGAGGATCTGGGAACGTTAACGAAAGTGGTGAAGTTCAAGGATTTGAAATCATTACAGTAGATATCGTAGCCCAACCGTCGGCTCCGGATGCATACCCAAAAGCGATTTATGAAGGCTTATGGAATATGCGTGGTGGTCAAAAACTTTATGGTTTAGGTCAATCAGCGATGTTTGATCCTAGAGCACAAAAGCATTTGGCGGATTCTATAACTAAATTAATTGAAGAGCTAAACAAAAAGTAAGGAGATTCAGATGGCAGATATTACAGAAATTTTTGGAACAGATGGTTTGTCCGAAGACGTAAGATCAAAAGTTCAAGAAGCTTGGGAGAAAAAGCTGTCTGAGGCTCGTGAGGATATCTCTGCAGAATTAAGAGAAGAATTTGCTCAACGTTATTCAAATGATAAAGCTAATGTTGTAGAAGCAATGGATAAAATGATTTCGGATGTTATGAAGAAAGAAGTTTCAGAATTTGCTGAAGACAAAGCTAAAGTAGTTGCTGAAAGAGTAGCAGTTAAAGAAAGCTTGGCTAATCATTCAAAAATGTTGGAAAAATTCGTATCTGACGTTCTTGTAAAAGAAGTAAAAGAGTTACAAGGCGATAGAGATGCACTCAAAGGTCAATTTGCAAACTTAGAAGAGTTTGTAGTCAGACAACTCTCCAAAGAGTTAACTGAATTTAGCGAAGACAAAAAAGATGTTGTTGAAACAAAAGTTAAATTAGTAGCTGAAGGTAAGAAAATTATCGAAGATACTAAAGCGGCTTTCGTTAAAAGAGCATCAGACATTGTTGAAAAAACAGTTAGTTCAACACTTAAAAATGAAATGAAAACACTTAAAGACGATATCAAAGTTGCTAAAGAAAACGACTTTGGAAGAAAAGTGTTTGAATCATTTGCAGGTGAATATATGAGTTCTTACCTTTCAGAAGGTGGAGAAATTCGTAAGTTGCAGTCACAACTTACAAATGAGAAAGAAGCAACTGCGAAAGCAGAAGCGGCACTTTCAACAAAAGATGACGAAGTTAAGGCTATGGAGACAAAAGTTAGAATAGCAGAAGATAAAATTGCTAGAGAAAAAACTTTGACCGAATTAGTAGGTCCTTTAGCTAAAGACAAGCGTCAAGTAATGACTGAGCTATTAGAGTCAGTTCAAACTGCTAATTTAAAAAAGCAATTTGAAAAATATCTACCAGCTGTGTTAAACGAAACAGCGGCGCCTAGAGCAAACGATGATAAAGTTATCATCACTGAGCACACAGGTGATAGAGAAACTGAGCAGAGCTCAGACAATACAAATAACGATATCGTTAATATTAAACGACTAGCAGGGTTAAGGAGTTAAAACTATGTCAGAAAAAATGATAACTGAAAATTGGGATAACACTAAAAAAGCTCTGATGGAAGGTCTTGAAGGCCAAAAGAAAGACACTATGTCAGCTGTGTTGGAAAACACACAGAAATATTTGGCAGAGGCCGCTTCAGCAGGTGCAACAGGTGCCGGCAACGTTGCCGCACTTAACAAAGTGGTATTACCAGTAATTAGACGGGTTATGCCTACAGTAATCGCGAACGAGATCATCGGTGTACAACCAATGACTGGTCCGGTTGGGCAAATCCACACATTAAGAGTAAGATACGCAGAGTCAGATCAAGGTGTAACAGCAGGTTCTGAAGCACTATCACCATTCCAAATCGCAAGAGGTTATTCTGGTGAAGAAGGTACGACTACTGATACAGCGGCTACTACAAGTTCGTTAGAAGGTAAAGCGGGTAACAAATTATCTATCCAAATCTTAAAACAAACAGTAGAAGCTAGAACAAGAAAACTTTCAGCAAGATGGACATTTGAATCATCGCAAGACGCTAACGCGATGCACGGTTTAGATGTTGAGGCAGAAATTATGGCCGCACTTGCTCAAGAAATTACAGCAGAGATTGATCAAGAGATTTTATTCTCTCTAGAATCATTAGCATCAACTGGTGGTACATACGACCAGTCAGCGGCTACAGGTACAGCGACTTTCGTGGGTGATGAACACGCGGCATTCGCCACTATGATTAACAGAGAAGCTAATAGAATCGCTCAAAGAACTAGAAGAGGCGCAGGTAACTGGGTTGTATTATCACCAGTAGCTTTAACAGTTCTTCAATCAGCGACAACTTCAGCTTTCGCAAGAACAACTGAAGGTACTTTTGAAGCTCCAACTAATACTAAAATGGTTGGTACTTTAAACGGTGCAATGAGAGTATATGTTAACTCATACGCTCCAGATTCAACACCAGCACTAGTTGGTTACAAAGGTCCAGGTGAAGTAGATGCCGCGGCGTTTTATTGTCCGTACATCCCATTAATGTCATCAGGCGTTGTAATTGATCCAACTACGTTCGAACCAGTAGTAAGCTTTATGTCTAGATACGGTTACGTACAATTAGACAACACAGCTTCATCTCTTGGTAACGCAGGTGATTACTTGTCGAAAATTGCTATTACGCACGGTAACTTATCGTTCCTATAAACCGATATTTTATTGTTCCGTAAGAACAACATTTCTAAAAACGCCCGGTTTTATGCCGGGCGTTTTGCATTACAGCAAATCATACATAAACAATCCTTTTAATAAAATGGCTAAATATTTGTAGGAGAACAGACAAATATGGCGGCTAAGACAACAAGAAGATCATCAGGCACTATTCACTTTGCACCGGAGGTTACTTTTGCGGGTAATACAGCTACGATTAGCTCTACGGACTTATCAATAGGTGATAGTTTACTAACACTTAATAAAGGTAATTCATCACTACCATCAACTAGTGGTATTGAAATAGAAGAAGCTGGATCAATTATATCAAGCTTAAAATACACTGAATCAAGTGGAAATGGTACTTGGGCATTTTTAGGTAAAGGTACAGCAAAAGTAGACTTTAATAATGCTACGTTTGAAAACTATACTTTAGGTACTATATCGTCAGTAGATATTAATGCAGGTACAATTGATGGTGCTACAATTGGTGCTACGTCTCATACAACAGGTAAATTTACAGATTTAACGGCCACAGGAACAGTTAATTTAGGTTCAGGCTCAGTATCGGCAACAACATTCACAGGTGCATTAACAGGAGATGTTAATGGTAACGTAACAGGTAACCTAGTAGGAAATACAACAGGTAACGTAACAGGAAATTTAATTGGTGATGTTTATGCAAGTGATACAACAACAAAAATTTTAGAAGCAGGTACAAATGGTACGGATGCAACAATACAAGCAACACTAACAGGTAACTCAACAGGAATACACACTGGTAACGTTAGAAAAGGTGATGGTACAGTGATAGTAGATGTGTCAGCATCGCCGGCATCATTTACAGGACAAGTTTCAAGTATTGCTAATTTTTCTACAACGAATTTAAGTGAAGGTTCAAACCTTTACTACACAGACGCAAGAGCAGATGCTCGTATAGCCGCGGCAAGTATTAACGCATTATCAGATGTCAATACAAGTGGTATAGCAACAAATAATATTTTACAATGGAACGGTTCACAGTTTGTACCAACTACAGTAGGATATTCAGTTGCCAATTGGCAGACAGCCACTCATACAACTAACAGTACAATTAATGGTACATCATTAGCGGCAGGATCGGCAAGTGGTTTATCAGATAATATAGTAGTTGTAGGCTCAACTAAAGTTAGAATTGAAGCACACTCAAGATACAAAATTACTGGTTCAGGTACTTGCGATTTTTATGCTCAATTAAAAAGAACATCAGGAACGCCAGCTGTATTGGCAGAAGAAAAGTATTCAGTAACAGCGGCCACAGTACAAACAATTAATTCAAATTTTGATGTGTTTGAAACTGTTGGTGCAGGCACTCACACTTATGCAATTGAATTTTTTGCAAGTGCTAATACTATTTCATTAGAAACAAATCCAGCACAAACAAGTGGTACAGCAACAAGTTACATACAATTAACAGAAGTTATTGTTAATGGTAGTATTATGCAAAATGTAGTAGAAGATAGTACTCCACAATTAGGCGGAGCCTTAGATGCTCAAACGTTTAAAATTACTAACTTAGGTGCACCGGCGGCAAATACAGATGCGGCAACTAAACAGTATGTTGATGACACAGTAGCAACAGAAAACACTATTGCTGAAATGAATGATGTCGACACAACAGGTATTGCTGATAACAAAATTTTAAAATACAACAGTACATCAAGCAAATGGGAAATGGCTGATGATAACTATGAAGATGGTATTGTGAATGTTGTAGAAGATACTACTCCACAACTAGGTGGGGCCTTGGATATAAACGGTAATAATATTACTGGAACAGGTAGTATCAATGTTACTGGTGGTGTTACAGCATCAACAACAGGTTCATTTAAAGATGGATCGTATACAGGTAACGTAACTATTTCAGGTAACTTAACTGTATCTGGAGACACAACTACAATTGATGTACAAACATTAGAAGTTGAAGATCCAATTATCGTTTTAAATAAAAATTCTCCTAATCCAAATACTTTAGATTCAGGTCTTTTAATTGAAAGAGGAACAGGATTACCAAATGCGGCTTGGTTCTGGGATGAAACTACTGATAGATTTATAGCGGCGACTACAACAAGTGATGGTTCAGTTACAGATATTACAGTATCAGGAAACGCAGATGTACAGGCCGGAACAGCACATTTAACAGCAACAACGGCTCAATATGCTGACTTGGCAGAGCTTTATACATCAGACAAAGAATATACCGCAGGTACTATTGTTGTACACGGAGGTTCAGCTGAAGTAACACAATCAACTACTAAAATGGATCATAAAGTTGCAGGCGTTGTATCAACTAAACCAGCTTACTTGATGAATAGCGAAGAAAAAGGTATGACAGTACCAGTTGCGTTAAGAGGTAAAGTTCCTGTAAGTGTTATTGGTCCAGTTGCAAAAGGTGATTTAATTGTAACAAGTGATACTCCAGGTGTAGGTGAAGCACACCCAGGTGTAACTAATTGTGTATTTGTAATTGGTAAAGCACTTGAAGATGATGATACTGAAAATTTAGTAAGATTAATTAACGTACTAATTTAATCATATTTTCTTTTTAATTCTTCAATTATATTTTGATTAAAATCTTTGTAAACATCTCCCCATTTTTTAAAGTCTTTTATCATTTCTTGTACGTGATAATAGCTCAATGGATATGTAAAAAATGGATAATTGGTTTTAATATCTACGTATCTTTGTTCAAGTTTTTGTAGACTAATGATATCATATTCGATATCAAGTCTTAATTGTGGAAAAAAATGTTCTTGTAAAAATATGTCATAAACAAATCTATGACTTATATTATCTAAATCAAAGTTAATACGACATTCAGCTATTTCAAAATATAAAGCTCTTACTGGATTAATTCCTTGTCTATATTTGATTAAAATACTAGGAAATTTATATCTTTGATCAAGTGTTCTTAAATTATTGGTTATGGTATAATATACATCTTCTATATCATATCTTAATTGTAAATCAGTATCAGCAGTATGTTGAGTATGAAATCTACTTACATCAACTAGGATTTTATATAAAGTTCGAACTTCATCTTTATCAACACCGTCCATATATTCATAAAAGTCTTTTTTTGCTATACCATAATCAGAAAGATAGTTTTGTAAGCTTTTACCAACACTTCCTTTCTTGCGAAAGTGTTTTAAATCGCTAATCATACGTGCCTGATGTATTTGATAGATATTACTCATATTGCTCCAATAGTATTACTATTTAGGCATTATGTAGAAAGGTTACAAAGCTTTTTAATCTTCGCGATGTTTTTCTTGCTGGTTAACGTAATTTTAGCGCCGCTGTGTAGGGGTTTAGGCCATCTGCCTATGTCTACCCACGCATATCCAGAACTTTCATCGTTTAATGTAGGAATAAACTCTTTTGGAGTAATAATACAGTATGTATAATATATAAATCCGCTATCAGGTGATTTATATGTATCTAATGGATTTAGCTTTTCCATAGCTGGTACAAAACCAATTTCTTCAGTTAGTTCTCTACGTAATGCATCAATTGGTTGTTCACCTTTTTCAATCTTTCCACCCCAAAAGCTCCAAGTGTTAGGATAGGATACATTTTTACTTCGTAAATTTAGAAGCATTCTTTTGGTATTTTTTGCTACGAATGTTGTTCCTACTGCTTTATACATAATAATTTCTCTTTTATTTTTCTTATATTATAAGAGAATTATAATTATGGTGCAAGTTCTAATTTCCAGAATCCATTTCTATATTGACCTTGATAACTGTCAATCCATTGAGATCCTGTCCATTTAAATTGGGCACCGGTATTAGTATTTGTTACATATTTTGTTGTACTTGTTGTTGATGCGTCAAGACTAATTGTCCACTTTGCAGAGCTACCGTCATATTGGATAATGTCATTTGCACTTGCTTCAAATGTTGAACCCCAAGCCTGTGTACCTTTTGCAATATCACTAACCAATAGATATCTTTGTCCATTAACTACCGCTGGTAAATTACCATTTGCATAAGGTTGTGGAAACGATGCTTCTGGATCAATAATCTTATCAACTGCCGCTTCTGTATTATTTGGTAATGTTGAAGTATCAATTGTGAATACTAATTTGTTATTATCTGTTGGATGTAATGCTAAAGTACCAAATACATCTGCTGTTGAATCTTCGATATCACCTGATTGTCTTAAAATTAATTTTGAAATTCCTGCTTGTAATTGTCCATATATTTCTAAAAATTCTTTCCAACTTTCATTATCATTTTTACCATATGCACCTAATAAACTAACTTGATTACCAACAACACTAATTTGTGCATTCTCAGGAGTAACAACATTTGTTCTAATTTGTCCATCAAAATTTTCAAAGAAATTAATAAATCTTGGATCATAATCTAAATCGTCAATTGAATCTGTACTGTTTACTCTAGCAATAATTTGTTTTATAATAGATTGTTTTTTAACTTTAGCTGGAGGGTTTAACCAAATAGGTAAACTAAATGTTAATGTTGCAACATCTAATTGTGTATCTGTTCCTTGTGGTACTGCTCTAGAATTCCATACGATATCAATTAATTCTACATTAGTAATATTAGTCCAATCTAAAGGATTATCGTTTGCTTGTAATTCGATTGCTGGATTAAACAATACTAATATTTGTTCCATAATTTGTAATTTTTGATCTGTGTTTGAACACCAAATATCTACTGCCATATTTAAATTATATGGAACAGGCATAAATCTTTCTACAGTATAAGTATTACCAATTTCTGCTGTATAACTTGATGATGAAGTATCATATTTTCTTTCTGCAACTTGCACTTTATCAATCAGCCTAGGCTCTTGTAATCTATCTCTCGCTATTTGTAAGTTAGTAATATAAGCACTCATAAAAGGACAAGAATTCATTACATTTTCTGAATTGTATCTTAATATATGAGCTACCATTCTTTGCATATCAGCATATCGAACAGGTACTCTTATGTAAGCTTCACTATCACTATTATTTTTCTTACCAACTCTTATAGAGAAATCATCAAACAATTTAATAAATTGTAAAATATATCTTCTTACTTGTTGATCATACCAATATTGCATCTTTTATCCCTTAATCCGTTTTAGGTTTTACAACCTTACTTAGATATTCTCTTTCTTTGTTACCAGAACCAAGTCCTGCTGTATCATTATTAATAAATGAATCAAGTTGTTGATTACTTGATACATAAGTTCCTCTAAAGTCATCACTAACTTTAATGTATCTATTTCCTTCTTTTCTAAATAGTCTATTTGGTGAATAGTCAACACGTAATACATATTGACCTTCTGAAATTGAAGGAGGAAATGACGTACCGGTATGTGCTATTGTTAATCCTAATCCAGGTTTTCCATCTTGTGATTTTGGATTAATTTTATGTGAATCTTTTTCATTTACATATAAGTGACCTACGTCTGACCCTTTAGTTGGAACATTTCTAGTAGCTTCATTGACAACAGCTTCATTAATATTAAGTTCATCTTGATAAGTTGAAATAATATTTTTAAGATCGCCTGCGTCTTTACCGCTACCAAGGATATCTCTAAATTCTTGTGCGTCTTGCATAGCAACTGCCTTACATCTCCAGATATGTGGCCACCAACCTGGATCGTAACCTTCTTGACCTCTTGCGGCGTCTTCGACCACATAAAATTTATTGATAGCCATATCTTCTTTTGGTGTGTATGAAGATATTGTTGCACTTGCAGAACTCTTATCACCTGTTACTGTTTCTGAAGTTTGAAAATCTGCACCTACTGTCACTCTAACAGTCTTGGCTTCGTGGTTGTAAGCAATAACGGTGGCAGTTGCTCCTGATGTTCCACCAGTTATTGTCTCGCCTTTGCGAAACTTTTTAGTTGGCTGTGCTGATAAGGTCATTGTAGCACAATCAATTCTTAAATCATCACGTTGATGTGGTAATTCAAATACATCACCTGGCATAATTTTTCTACCAAATCTATCAACCATATCATTAAGATGAAAAGTTAGATAAATTGTATCGTTGGTTTGAAACAAGCCAAATTGTGTTAAATCAAAATCTTGATCTTGTACTGAATAAACACCACGTAAATCATATACGTCTGGATCATAATTTCTATCTCTATTTTCTAAGAATAGTAAATCTTGTACGTTTGTAGGACTTACATTAGTATTTGTAGGTTGATCAGAAGATACACTATTAGTTTGTGTGTGAGTACCTAGTAATTTGTGTACGAATATACCCGTACCGCCCACTAAAAAGTGTTCGCGTACCACACGATCAGCGAATCTATAGTCGTTACCTTTGTTTGGTTTCCATAAGCTCAGTCTTGGCATAATAAGTCCTTATAAGTCCTTTATCTAGTATTTATTGAATTTAAAATTCTACTAAATAGTTATACAATGGCAAAAGAGCAATCAAAACGACAGGAAATAATAAACGATATTAAAACCATTTTGGGCGATGGAATGGTGGATGTAGAGCTTGATCCAAAGCACTACGAACAGGGTATTGATTTAGCTGTAGACAAATTTAGAGCAAAAAGTGACAATTCTACTGAAGAAGCATTTATTTTCTTAGAATTACAAATGGATAAAAACCAGTATACATTATCAGAAGAAGTAATCGAAGTTAAACAGCTATATCGTAGATCAATATCAGGGTCAAATAACTCAGTAGATATGGATCCATTCGAACTAGCATATACTAATTTGTACTTTTTACAAGGTGGTAGAATTGGTGGTTTATTAACCTGGGACGCATTTGCACAATATCAAGAAGTTGTTAGGAGATTATTTGGTGGTCACTTAAACTTTAAATTTAATACAAACACTAAAGTATTAGAATTAATGCGTAGACCAAGAACAACAGAAAATATATTAGTACAATGTTATATGGAAAAACCTGTTGAAACATTAATTACAGATAGATATGCAAGACCTTGGATAAGAGATTATTCATTAGCACAATGTAAAATGATGCTAGGTGAAGCAAGATCTAAATATGCAAGTTTACCAGGTGCTCAAGGTAATGTAACTTTAAATGGTGATGCTCTTAAAAATGAAGCCCAAGCGGCAATAGAAAAACTTGAAAGAGATATAGAATTATACGGTTCAGGTGAAGATCCACTAACATTTGTCATTGGATAATTTTAAAAAATTTGCTATAATATAGAATGAGTATTAATTTTAGAGTACATCTTACGGGTTCGAAAAACGTATCTTTAGACTTTGAAACATATGGTAATTCTTATGTTAAACTGTTTGAAGATAGTTTAGTAGATGCAATACAAAATAGTTCCTTAAGACATCCATACAAAGTATATAATTTTTCAGATCAACAAATAGAAATAAAAGAGCAAATTAATAAAATTAATACTACTATTGATATAATTAACAGTTCAAAATCAGATACACTTATTGATAGAAAAATTAATTATAATACCTATGCTGATGATGTAAATTATGTACATACACACTTTGTTGATTCACACGTTTCTGATATCGATGGCGAAGCATTTGGTGATTTAAATAACCACCTACACGGTTTAGAAATAATACAAAGTCCAAGACAAAATAATAATGCTATTGGACAAATTTATTTAGATTTCCATAATAAAAAGTTTTTTGATATGCCAGAATCAGCATTAGAACATTTTACTATATCAAGAAAGTATGGAGAATGTTATGTAAATTATTGCCAAATAGGTAGACATATTTTTGAAATGTTTAACAACCAAGATGAACACGCACACGACGATCACATTATTCCATTAAACAGAATTGGTGGTAGTGCATATATTTGGTTAGGACCAAACACAGGCTTTGAAACTTTTAAACAAAAAACAAAACAAATAGAAGAATGGTTTGCAACTAATAATATAGGTGAAAAAATTGGTATGAAATGGGGCGATCCTAGACTTGCAATAGGCTGGCTACCGGTTGGAAGAATGACAACAAATATCAGTTACCAGGAGTTGTTAGGAATAACTGAAATTAAAAAAGTTGACTATTTAGATAAAACAAGTTAGTATGTAATATGATAGTTGGATTAGTAGGTTTTATAGGTTCTGGAAAAGATACGGTAGCAGAACATTTCATAAAAGCAGGTTTTCAAAGAGATTCGTTTGCGGCACCATTAAAAGATGCTGTGGCACATATATTCAATTGGCCACGTGAGATGCTAGAAGGTGATACTGAAAAAAGTAGAGCTTTTAGAGAAATGAGAGATACTTGGTGGAGTAGTAAATTAGAAGATAAAGGTTTCACACCAAGATGGGCTTTACAGTATATTGGTACTGAAGTATTAAGAGATGGTTTTAATCCAAACATTTGGTTACATAGTTTAGAAAATAGATATATGGCCAAAGGTAGACAACAAACTATTGTGAGTGATTGTAGATTTAAAAATGAAGTAGGTCTAATTAAAACATTAGGTGGCTATGTTATTAGAGTAAGACGAGGACCAGAACCACATTGGTATGAGACAGCCCAAGAAGCCGCTAGTGGAGATACATTTGCACAGCACAGTTTACACGATATGGGTGTTCATCAAAGTGAGTGGGATTGGGTGAATACTAGAACAGATTTTATAATAGATAATAGTTCTACAAAAGAAGCACTTGCTGAACAAGTAAATGAAGTTGTTAGCAAAATCAAAAAATAATTAAAAAGATAAATGTTGGTCAGTTTCGACCAATGGCACTGAAACGCCATCTGCCTGTGGTTGATCAACTGGTGCAATATCTAAAGCATCATATTCAGCTCTAGTAATATTCCACTCTTCAGTAATTATTAGATCATCACCAACAACTTCATATATGAAATTTATTCTGCCGTTGTCCTGAGCCCAAGACTTGTACACAATCTTGTTAGCCGTTTCAGAATTTTCTAAACGAGCTCTCATAAACTCTACAGCACCTTCGGATCCATTAGTTTTCCAAGAAATAAACATCAAATTTTTCCTTATTCGTCAAAAGATAAATGATCAGTAGTTTCTACTACAGGTAAATCTACACCGTCAGCTTTATGGTCAATGCCTAGTGCATCATAATCGGCTCTAGAAATATTCCATTCTTCTGTAATAGTAATACTATCACCATCTATTTGATATTTGTAATCAGTTCTGCCGTTTGCATTAGCCCAAGCAATATAATCAGTGTGGTTTGAACCTTCTTCTAACCAATTTCTTACTGTGTCAATTGCCCCTGCTGATCCATCAGTTTTCCAAGATATAAACATTTTAAGTTTTCCTCAATTAAAACGATAAATGATCGTTAGTTTCTACCATAGGTAAACCAGCTGATGTGCTAGGTGTAATATCTAAAGCATCGTATTCTTCTCTAGTAATATTCCACTCTTCTGTGATAATTAAATCACCTGCAACAACGTCGGTTTTATAATTAATTCTACCGTTGTTAGTAGCCCAATTTTCGTAACTCATACCATATTTTTCTTCATAGTATTGTGAGTTAGTACCATTGTCTAATCTGCCTTGTATTAAATCAACTGCGCCTGCTGATCCGTCTGTTCTCCAAGATATCATCATAGTAATATGCTCCTTATTATAATATTATAATTGTACTTGTATTTATACGATATATAGGGATAAACTATAATTTAACATCAATACCCATAGAACGGGCCTGGCCTGCAACAATTTTTACAGCCGCTTCTAAGTCTAAAGCATTTAAGTCTTCCATCTTTTCTTTTGCTACTGCTTCACACTGAGCTCTGCTTAAAGTTGCAATACGTGATCTACCAGGCATCCTACCACCTTTTTTTAATTTTAATTGTTGTCTAATTAAAAATGATGTGGGTGGTTGTTTACATATAAAAGTAAATGATTTATCTTTATAAACTGTTATTACTACGGGTATAATTTTACCCATTTTGTCTTTAGTTTTATCATTAAACTTTTTACAAAAGTCCATTATGTTAACACCTTTTTGACCTAGTGCTGGACCTACTGGTGGAGCTGGATTGGCTTTACCCGCTTCTATTTGTAATTTTAACATTCCTGTTATTTCTTTTGCCATAAAATCCTTTGTTGCGACAAAGATAATACGAAGTTTTTACAGGATTGTCAACCGGGAATATTATAGCTTATCAGCTATTAAACCACCTTGTTTCCAACCTATTTCTTCAACTGCTTTTATACGACCGCAGTTAGCACAAATTGTTTTTAAATTGTTCCAATTTGCGTTTTTCAAATTACCATCAGTATGATATACATCCATTTGTGCAGGGTGTTTAGATTTAAAGCCACACTTTTCACATATAGATTTTTTTCTATAACCAGCTTTTTCCCAAGAGCTTTTAAAGCCAGTTTTTAGACCTAAACTTTCTTTAATGCATTGATCACACTTACTACGATAGTAGATCTTGCCCTTTCTTTTGTAGTTAAAGGCACTCGGCCTTAACTTACATTTAGAGCACAAGGGTCTTACGTGCTTTATTTCACTGGTGTCATCTATCTTTGTCATATAATGTATTTAATACCTTTAAAGGCGATCTTGAATAGGGTACTTTTTAAAGAAATACAATAAATATAAGCATTAACATAGGACTAGTTTATATTATTAATATAACAGAATATAAGCAGGGAGGATAATAGATTATGCCAACATTAGTATCACCAGGTGTATCAGTTTCAGTAACTGATGAGTCTATGTATGCTCCGGCCGGCCAAGGTACGGTACCATTAGTAATAGTTGCAACTGCATCTAATAAAACAGATCCAAGTACTAGCAACACAGCAATAGGTACAACTTCGGCGAATGCTGGAAAACCATACTTGATAACATCACAAAGAGAACTGGTTACAACCTTCGGCGAACCTAAGTTTCAATCATTAGCTGGAGTACAGTTAAATGGTGACGAAAGAAACGAATACGGTTTGCTATCAACATATTCATATTTGGGAATATCTAATCGAGCTTATGTAGTAAGAGCTAACGTGGATTTAGCAGAGCTAGACGGAACATCAACAGCTCCTAAATTGGCCCCGGCAAATGGCACATATTGGTTAGATACTGCAACAACAGATTTTGGTATTTACACAGCCAACACCGCGTCAAGTACGTGGGATAAGTTGTCACCAACAATATTAAATGACACAGCTGGAGCAGGCGGCGGAAACGTTGCGGCTAACGGCGCACCAAAAACAACATTTGGTCAAAATTTAGATTATGCTATAGTAACTTCTGTAGCACCAATTAAGCTTTATCAAAAAGCGGCAGGTAACTGGGAAGAAGTAGGATCTGCATCTTGGAAATCAGCAACAAGTGCCAATACTTACATCCAAGCAGATGTAGGAACAGCACCAGCTGTACAAGTTTCAGGATCTTATAAAGACGTTTGGTTAAAATCAGACCAAGCAAACATTTCAGTTAAATCATATGCAACATCATCAGCTAAATGGTCAACAATGACAGCTAATTTGTATTCAAGAGATGACGCGGCGACTGCCACTGAAGGTACAGCATTAGCACAAAACGATGTGTATGTAAGATTTGACGATTGGAAGTTAGATTCAAGTATTGCTGATCAATTAGAAGCATCATTTACATCAACTTCAACTACATTATCATCAGTTGCTTTTGGTAAAACGAACATTGAAAAATACAATAGTGCCACTTCAACACCGGTTATTGCTTATCAAATAAGAATCAGAGGTGCTGGTACAGAATCATCAATTACTGGTGCTTCAGATACTAGAACAGTTGATTTAACTGGTACGGAAACAGGTATCAATTTTGAACTTAATGCATATGACATTAACGTTACAGCATCAGGCGGTGCAGGATCAGAAGTAACACTTGCTGAAATCGTAACTGCTATTAACGGTGCACAGTCAAACACTGGTAACGTAGTAGCTTCAATTGAATATCTAGCGGCAACAGATCAAAGATTAAAATTAACAAGAGCAGGCGGTTATGATATCATCGTACAAGATGGTACAACGGCAGGAACAATAAAAGGTATTGCTACATCAGACTTAGGCTTTACTGATAATGAAAACGCAAGTGGTAAACCATTTGTTTATCAATCATTATGGTCAAACGTATCTTATGAAGCAGGTTCAAACGCACCAACAAGTGCACCTGTTGATGGTACGTTATGGTACAAGTCAACACAAGATGCAGATATCTATGTTGCTGAGAACGACAGTGGAACAATGAAATGGTTTGCTTATGCAAACAGTAAAAAAGTTGCTCCATCAGGTTCAACAGTATCAGGTGGTTTAAAAGACTTACAAATTGTTTCAGCTGAACCAACTAAACAATCAGACGGTACGGCTTTACAAAACGGCGATATTTGGATTGACTCAGATGAACTAGATGCATATCCAAAAATTTACAAATATAACTCAAGCACAAGTAAATGGGTGTTAATTGATAATACAGATCAAACAACATCAGCAGGAGTTAAATTTGCAGACGCAGTAGGTAATCCAGGCGGCGCAGATCAAGATGCTCAAGGATGGGGTACAACTTATGCAAGTTTCCATTCTGATGCACCGGATCCGGCAACATCACCGGCTGGTATGATATTGTTTAATACAAGATTATCAGGTTATAATGTTAAGAAGTATACAGTAAACTATACTTACAATAACACAAATAACGGTAATGTATGGGTATCAACATCTGGATTAAAAACAGATGGATCACCATATATGGGAAGAGCGGCACAAAGAAATACAGTAGTAACAGCTATGCAGGCCTCTCTTGCAGGTAATGAAGAAATTAGAGCAGAGTCAAGATTCTTTAATATTATATCAGCTCCTGGTTATCCAGAGTTGTTAGATGAGATGATTACTCTATCTACTGATAGAAAACAAACAGCATTTGTACTTGCTGACTCACCAATGAGATTACAACCAACTGGAACATCAGTTCAAGCTTGGGCAACTAACTCAAATAACGCGGCTTCAAATGGCGAAGATGGTTTAACATCATCATCAGCTTATGCGGCAGTTTACTATCCATCAGGTTTTTCAACTGACTTGTCAGGTAGTAACGTAGTAGTTCCACCATCGCATATTGCGTTGAGAACTCTTGCGTTTAATGATCAAGTTGCATATCCTTGGTTTGCACCAGCAGGTTTCACTAGAGGTTTAGTAGGTAACTCAAATTCAGTTGGTTACATTACTAGCGAAGGTGAATTCCAAGCTGTAACATTATCAGAAGGTCAAAGAGACACTATGTACGCAAACAAAGTTAATCCGATTGCGTTTATTCCAAACAGAGGTTTAGTTGTATTTGGACAAAAAACTTTAAGTCCAACATCAACAGCGATGGATAGAATCAACGTAGCTAGATTGATTGTGTACTTAAGATATCATTTAGACTTAATTGCTAAACCGTTCTTATTTGAACCAAATGATAGAATTACTAGAGATCAAGTAACTGACACGTTTAACAGATTCTTAGAAGATTTAACGGCTAAAAGAGCATTGTTTGACTTCTTAGTAGTTTGTGACGAAACAAATAACACTGGCACTAGAATTGATAAAAATGAACTATGGATTGATATTGCTATACAACCAGTAAAAGCAGTAGAATTCATTTATATTCCATTACGTATCAAAAATACTGGTGAGAGTTTAACAAGTTAATCAGTTTTGAGGGGTAGTGAAAGCTATCCCTTTAAACTACCTTTAATAAATTTTTTGCCTAGGCATTAATTTAGTAAAGTTGTAAATATTTAAATATAAGGAGCATTACAAAATGGCAACACTTTCAAAATTTGGTGTACCGATAGACGGATCAACAGGACGTGGTGGTATCTTACAACCTAAATTAAAATACAGATTTAGAGTTAGATTCACAGGTTTTGGATCAGTAGGACAATCTCCATTGCAACTTACACAACAAGTGATGAACATAACTAGACCTAAAGTTTCTCACGAGGAAGTACCTATTCATTCATATAACTCAGTAGCTTATATGCAAGGTAAACATACTTGGGAAGCGATCAACATTACTTTACGTGATGATATTAATAATAATATATCAAAACTAGTTGGTGGACAAGTACAGAAACAAATGAACCACTTTGAACAAACATCTGCCGTTTCAGGCGCTAGATATAAATTTGGTACTAAGATTGAAATCTTAGACGGTACTAGCGACACTGAATTAGAGCAATGGGATTTAGAGGGTTGTTTCTTGCAAAACGTTGATTATTCAGACGGTGATTATGCGGTATCAGAACCAGTACAAGTTATCTTGACACTGAAATATGATAATGCAATTCATACAGCACCAGGTGATACAATATTCCCACTATCGGCTATTCCAGCCTTTAATGGTGACACAGTAGGTTAATCCTTATTAATTTAGTAAGGAGCTGAAATGGCAACAGAACAAGATGTAAGTATTCATCCAGCGAATCGTGCCGCTCATTTATATTTGAGCGGCACTACTCAAGCTACAAGAAGAGCGGATCAATTTTTCGTGGTATTCAACCTATATCCATTGGTTGATGATGATCGCCTATCTCCAAAATATAGTTTTCTTAAATCATTTAGAGATAGACTACATTTTCTTTGTCATACAGCAGAAGGACCAAAATTTCAAATACAACAAGATGTAATGAATCAATACAATAGGAAAAGAATTATCAATAGAAAAATTGATTACGATCCTATGAGTGTTAGAATGTATGATACAGTTGATGGATTAGGTTTAAAATTTGCAAAACTGCTATATGAATTTGAATTCCAAAATGCTAGATTATACACACCTTCGGGACATCCTGCAGACGGCCCATCAGGTCCTGATAGAGATAATTTTCAAGAATCAGTTTTAACTAATGAAACTCAATTTAAAAGAACTCATAACTTTGGTATGAGAGCTCAAAATATGCATAATCATAGATTAGTTAAAAGTATTGATTTATATCAACTCCAAGGAAAATTATATAGCAGAGCTAAAATAATACATCCTAGATTAACAAGAATGGATATGGACCAATTTGATTATGCATCAAGTGCCGTAACAAATATTTCTTTATCTTTCCAATATGAAAATTTATTATTCGATGAAGTTGGAGTACAATATGAAAATGCACCATCGGACGTAAAATCAGCATTTGAAGAATCAACAGGAAAATATAAAGATTGGGTAAGGCCTTGGCAAGTATCAGATAATGATCCACCACCAAAAGAATTATCAACTGTTTATGAAGAATCAAATAACATTCACGCAAATTATAAAGAAGGTGATTCAGCTTATAATCAAACAGCAGATGATGGTTTATATCCAATGTTAGGAAATGATTCAGTAACAGCAGATGATGGATACGATATGACTAAATCAGTTACAAGTAAATTTGCTATAGCAGATGCAGTAACTTCAGATGATGGCTATGCCGCAACAGTAGAAAACACTTATCAGAGTGCTACATCATCTTTACATTCTGAAACAAATTCATTAGCAACAAGTAAAACTTTATCTTCAGCTGAATTAACAACACAAATGAAAAAATTTGTTGAGAACGGTCCTGCTAATAATTCAAATGAAGCCAAAAAAGCTTTCAAAGAAAAAATTCAAGTATTTGAACAAGCTATTACAAATAAGAAAACAGATGAAACAAATAATAAAACAGGAATTTGGACGTAACATATGGCACTCAATAGTACATCAGCAGTAGAAAGTTTAGGAGCAATACAAACTATTATAAAAAGGTTTGGTAAGATTACTTCTACAATGGGTAAAGGTGATATAGATATATCTCAAACTGTTTTAGAAAATATTGGTGGTAGACCAGAATATATTAATGGTGAGAAATTTGATTTAATCAAAGGTATATTTAGACAACATACACAGAATGAAAATTTAGCTACGGCTTATGCATTACTAACAATTGATGCAATGAAAAAATTTAATACCAACTATGGACAATTATTTGAAGAAATACAAACAGCTGACAAAAAAGTTGAATTAAGATTTAGCCAATTAGGTGTTGCATTATTAAATAATTATAGACCATCTACTAGTCAAATTGGTGTAAAAGTAACTCAAAATACACACCCATACGTTCAACGTAATATTATCATTTAAATAACCCTGGTTAAATAACTGTATGGCACAGTGGCATCAAGGTACATTCAACCCAAAGAACCCAGAAAAATATGCTGGGAAAAGACTTCCACGATATAGATCTGGATGGGAACTAACATTTATGAGAATGTGCGACAACCACCCTGCTGTTTTAAGTTGGGCAAGTGAACCAGTAAGGATACCTTATAGAAATCCTTTCACTGGAAAGTATACAATGTATGTTCCTGATTTTATAATGGTTTATCAAAATAAAAATGGAAAAAAAATTGGAGAGCTTGTGGAAATAAAACCAAAAGCACAAACACTTATTGAAAAAGCAAAAAACAGAGATGATAAAGCAAGGGTAATGGTGAATAGAGCAAAGTGGCAAGCCGCTGGAGAATGGGCAAAAAGAAAAGGACTTAGATTTAGAGTTGTAAATGAAGATTCAATTTATTCAATTAAAAAATAACTTGTTTTTGAATAAAATTTGTGTTAGGATATGATATGAATAAAAAACTAGAAGATACATTTGATTTACCAAGTATGGAAGAAGTTTTAAAAAACTCTAAAAGCGAAGAGTCAAACTCTGAAAACAAAAAAGAAAACATAGAGAAAACAGAAGAAGTAGTAATAGAAGAAGTTAAAATTAAAAAAGCTTTGTCAACAGCAGAAAAAATAGATAGAGCATTACCACAAGTTAAAGATTTAGAATCACACGATATTGATATGGACGAATATTCAACCGAGGCTATGAAATCATACAAAGAACTAATGGATTTAGGTATGAATTCTGAAGCTAGGCACGCCGGTAAAATGTTTGAAGTTGCGGCTACTATGCTGAAAAATGCAGTAGAATCAAAGAATGCAAAAGCTGATAAAAAGCTTAGAATGATTGAATTACAGCTTAAAAAACAGAGGGTAGATCAGTGGGATAAACGTGATGATAAGCAAGATGAAGTAATAGAAGGCGAAGGATATGTGGTTGGAGACCGTAATAAGCTACTAGATCAGCTAATTCAAAAGGTCAATGAGAATGATGATAAATCCAATAAGGAGGATAAATAATTATATGAAAACATTTACACAATATCTATCCGAAGCAGTTAAAGAAATACCAGTAAGAATTAAGCTGGCAACAGACTTAACAGATGAGATGATTGAAACTATTGAGTCTGAATTAGCTCGTTATGATGTAGTTAATGTTGCAAAACCAGTAAAAACTATTGTACAAGAACATCCTTTAGATTTTGGTACTAAAATTAGAAATGCAGAAGTTATTATAATTGATGCAACTGTTAGAATGCCAATATCTGCAGAAACGTTTAGAAGAAATTTATCTGATAAACTAGCTATACCATATGATTATGTTGTAGTTAAAGGACCAAATGATCCTTTAGAAGCAGAGAATGAAGCTGAAGTGAAAAGACAAGGTGCAACAGGCGAAGACTATGAACCTAAAATGGGACAAGAATACACTGAAGAAGAACAGGGTGAAGAAGGTGATAAAGTCGCTGGTGAAAAATTTAAAGCTGAGTTTATAAAAACTTTAGCAGACAACAAAGAAAAAAATCCAGACAGAGCTCAAATAGAAGTTGAAGGTCCTTTAAGTGTTAAAACACCTAAAGCAGAAAAAGATACTAGTCAACCTAAAGAGGATGACAAAAAAGCAGTATCACCTTATCAAACTAAAAAAAATATATCTTTTCCAAATCATCCAAAGAAAGGATAATTGACTATGGAGCCAGCTATCAAACCAAATATGCAGAAGTACTCAGTGATAGTTGATGATCTAGGAGATTTTGACTTAGACGATGATAGATCAATTGCTCCATCAATTGAATTTGCTTTGAAACAAGGTGGTATTAAAGATGTGGTTGTTGATCAACACGAGTTTAATAGAGCGGCAGTTGAGGTAAGTACAACAGCAACAGCAGATGAAGTTGAAAAAGCTTTAAGGATGGATGATTTACACGCAGAGGTACAAATTATGGAATCGAAAGAAATCGAAAACGTAAACACTGGTCCAGGTCATTTTAAACAAGACGACTTTACAAGTTCAGTTAAAAAGTCTAAAAAGTTTAAGTATGTACCAGCAAGACACGGTGACAACGGTTTAGCAGACGAAAATAAACAAACTGACGGTAAAGCAGTAAACGAAAAAGCTGATGCTTTATTAAAAGAATATAGAAAGTTTGTTAGTGAGTCTAGCAAAACCGAGTAATGAGATACAAAGAGATAACAGAATTTAGAAGTAGAAACGAGACTCAAATATATAGAGCCTTGCTTCAAACTTATTCTGGACCGTTAGCTGACTCTATCTCAGAATACAACAAAGCAATACAATTATCAGATACGCAATCAACACCGTTGACAACTGTCAATGTTGTAAGAGATCCTATGTTTCAAAGTATGGCAAGGACTATATTTAGAATGGGTATTGGTAAAAAAGATGCAGGAAAACTATTAACAAGAGATGAACCTGCAGATCAACTTAAACTAATGAGATCTTACAGTGAAAAAAATTGGTTACAAATGCTACGAACAAAAGGTAAGTTCAAAACAATTAATCCTGATGTACAAGCAGGTGATAGATCCCAATTTAAAACACCAGAGAATTTAAAAGCAGAATTACAATCAGCACCACCAAATGTTTTTGGTCCAGATGTTGAAAACTTGATCAAAACTCCAGCTGATGTTTACAAGTTTTATGCACTTGTAGATTACTTTGAAGTTGTATTAACAACAATGAATTTAAAAGATAAAGCTGGTAAATTTACTCCTCAAAATATTGCTAAAGGCTTCACAGATTTCGAACGTACAGTAACTGGCCAATAGTAAATACTATTAGGTATGTCAGAAAAATTTAAGAAAACTCAGGAACTTCTAAACTCAGTTTCGCCGACATTGTGTCTGGCTAAATGGCAACAGGTAACGATACATTTACAAAATGGACATACACACAGTTGTCACCACCCACAAACACATAAAATTCCTTTAGAAGAAATCAAAGAAAATCCATCAGCATTACATAATACAAAGTTTAAAAAAGAACAACGTAAGTTAATGCTTGAAGGTAAACGTCCTAGTGAGTGCCATTACTGTTGGGCAGTAGAAGATTCAGAGGGTGAACATTATAGTGATAGAATTAAAAAGTCAGCAAATAAAACGTGGGCGGCACCTTACTTTGACGAAGTAAAAAATAATGATTACAACTATGATGTCATACCGAAACAGATAGAAGTAAGCTTTGGTAATGTATGCAATATGAAATGTTTATATTGTGGCCCTGTGTTCAGTAGCGATTGGTGGAGTGAAATAAAAAATCACGGACCTTATCCTACGCAAGACAGCTATAATAATTTAGAATGGATAGCTGAAACAGATAGAACTCCTTATTTAAACAGAGAATTAAATCCTTATGTGGAGGCTTGGTGGAAATGGTGGCCAACAATAAGAAGTGAACTTAAAGTATTAAGAATAACAGGTGGTGAACCTCTGTTAAATCATAACACACAAAAGCTATTAAATGACATTCAACAGAATCCTCTCCCGGACTTACAGCTTGAAATTAATTCTAATCTAGCAATATCAAATAAATTGTTAAAAGATTTTGTAATTCAATTAAAAGTGTTGGTACAAGAAAAGAAAATTAAAAGTATCCTTATACACACCAGTTGTGATACACACGGAGAACAAGCAGAATATATACGTGAAGGTTTAATATACAATGAATGGTTAGATAATTGTGAGTACGTATTACAAAATGACATACCAGTACACGTGATGATCACTGCCAATCAACTATGTATTGATCGTTTTTACATATTTTTACAAGACCTATATTCATTAAAAGAAAAATACAAATTAACGTATGGAATTTCATTATTAAACAATCCACCATTTTTAGATGTGCGTAATCTACCAAAAACGGAGTATTGGAACGCAAAATTTAACAGGGTACTTGCTTATGTAAGTGAAAACAAATTTACAAACACTAATGAGTTGAACTATATTATTAGATTAAAAAACTATTACACACAAGGTAAGTTGACTGATGAACAATTACAAAAAAATAAAAATGACTTGTTAAAGTTTGTAAGAGAAATTGACCGAAGACGTAATAAAAATTTTACTAATACATTTACTACTTTTATAAACCATATAAACTAATACACATACAAAATAGCACATACAAAAATGCGTAAATACACTTATGTTTAATATATTAACATTAGATCAAGTAAGAAAAATAGAAGTAGAAGCTACAACCTATTGCAACGCAGGTTGTCCTCATTGTTCAAGACACATATCAAATACAAGTAAAATAGATCCAGATATGCAAATGAATCAGATTACACCTGAATTAATTTATAAATTAAAAGATGATTTTGGAGAACAAACCAAAAAAATGCAAATATGGTATGTAGGAAATTTAGGTGATGCATTGATGCATAAAAACATAGATGATATATTAGAGTTTAGTTCTGATAATTTTAAATATGTTGAAATGGAAACTAATGGTGGTGCAAGAACTAAAGAGTTTTGGAAACGTTTAGGATCTATTAGTAATAAAAACAAAAATCTAATGATGTATTTTTCGATAGATGGATTAGAAGACACTAATGAAATATATAGAAAAAAAGTAAACTGGAATAAGCTAATACAAAATATTGAAGCTTATATGAGTACAGGTGGAATAGCTACTTGGAAATGGTTAACGTTCCAACACAATGAACATCAATTAGAAGAAGCAAAAGTGTTAGCTAAAAAATTAGGTTTCGTTCAATTTGAACCTATGTTGGCAACAAGATATGATAAAAAAACTTATGAAGCTTCGCCAAAAACTTTATCTAAGAAAATGCAGGTTGTCAGCAATTATGATCAACTTAAAACAAGTGAAATACAACTGGCATCGAATGTATCTGAAAAAATTGAAAAGAGATTGAAAAAGATAAACTTTGATACTGATGTTCCTAAAATTGACTGCAAGTATATAAAACAAAAAAGAATGTATTTAAATGCACAAGGTAGAATATGGCCTTGTTGTTGGACAGCTGAATGGGACAAATATCCAAGCTTGGATGGAATGGATCCTTTAATGAAATCTCATTATAAAAATGGTTTCAATGATTATTATACTAGATCAATGTCTGAAATATTTAAAGATCCAGCTTGGTTAGAAATGACTGATAATTGGAAACTAAAAGCAGAAAGTGGACAAAGGCAACCTATGAGATTGTGTCATAGTAAATGTACAAATAGCAAATGGGAAGCTATGTGTAATCTTAGAGAACAATCTGAAGTGGTTGAATTTAAGCAAACTAATCATTAACAACGCATATAAATAATAGTATGGTACACAAAAGTCTAGACGGAAACCTAACAAAAAAAGCATACAGTAAGTCTAAATATACTGATAAAAAATTATTAGACTTAAAAAAATGTGCTGACAAAGACATAGGTTATCTTTATTTTATGAAAAATTTTATGTGGATTCAACATCCTACTAAAGGACGTATGAAATTCAAACCATATGAATATCAAGAAAGATTATTAGAAACATATAACGATAATAGATTTGCAATAGCGATGTGTGCCAGACAAACTGGTAAAACAACCTGTGCGGCAGGATTTTTATTATGGTATGCTATGTTTAATCCAGACGTTTTAATTTTGATTGCGGCACACAAATATCAAGGTGCTCAAGATATTATGCAACGTGTGAGATTTGCATATGAAGAAACGCCAGACTATATCAGATGCGGAGTAACAAGTTATAATAAAGGATCGATGGATTTTGATAATGGTTCAAGAATAATGGCCCAAACAACAACTGAAACAACTGGTAGAGGTATGTCTTTATCTTTAGTGTATATGGATGAGTTTGCGTTTGTTGAACCACAACAAAAAGCTAGTGAGTTCTGGACTTCCTTATCTCCTACATTGTCAACGGGTGGTAAATGTATTATTACATCAACACCAAATAATGATGATGATGTATTTGCAGGTATATGGAGAGGTGCTAATAAAAAAGTTGATGAATATGGACAACCTAAAAGAGATGGTTCAGGTATAAATGGTTTTAAAGCAATTAATGTACATTGGTCTGAACATCCTGATAGAGATGAAAAATGGGCAAATGATGAACGTGCTAGAATAGGTGAAGAAAGATTTAGACGTGAGCACGATTGTGAATTTATCGCATTTGATGAAACATTGATAGATGGATTAAAACTTGTAACACTTGCAGGTAAAGATCCTTTATTTAAATCAGGTCAAGTACGTTGGTATGAAAGACCCAAAAAAGGTACAACTTATGTTTGTGCTTTAGATCCTAGTTTAGGTACAGGTGGTGACTATGCCGCAATACAGGTTTTTAGTGTGCCTGAATTTAAACAAGTAGCAGAATGGCAACACAACAAAACAACAGTACAAGGGCAGGCAAGAACATTGTTAAGTATTTTACAAGATTTAGATACACAATTAAAAGAAGCAGGCACACCAAATCCAGAAATATACTGGACTATTGAAAATAATACACTTGGTGAAGCGGCCATTGTAGCAGTAGAAGAAATGGATGAATCAAGATTTCCTGGATACTTTATGCACGAACCTAGACGTGCAGGGCAACAAAGAAGAGACCAACATAAAAGAAAAGGTTATAACACTACACATAAAGCAAAATTATCAGCTTGTTCAAGACTTAAAAATTGGGTTGAATCAGGCAAGTTACAAATTAACAGCAGAAACTTAATTAGAGAACTAAAAGTATTTGTTGCTAAAGGAAACTCATATGCGGCTAAATTAGGCGAAAATGATGACTTGGTATCAGCCAGTTTATTGTGTATGCGTTTAGTTGGGTATCTAACAAAATATGATCCTATATTTGAAAAAAGTCTAGGTGAAAACGATAGCGAAGATGGCGGCATATCAGGTCCAATGCCAATGATAATATAAAACAGGTAAATACTAATATGGCAGTAAATTATAGCACAGTTGCAGAAAAAATATTTAGGGTACTCAAAGGTCACGGGTATTCAGTGCAAATGTTTGACGATCAAGATGGTAATGAAATATCTAATCCACAAGAAGCTAGATTTTTTTATGTTGATCAACCTAATATAATGGTTAATTTATCTCCAGAAAATGAAGAAGTTAAAATGCATAAAGGACCAGAAAATATTGCAAATATTGAAAAAACCGTACAATCAGTTAAAAACTTGGCTAAAGACAACTTATTAGACTTTGATTTACGTGAATTTGGAAGGGAAATTAAGCCTAAAAATTATGCATTTAGGTTAAATAGTAATACTATGTCAGATGAAAATATTAAAACAGAAAGCTACAGCCAAATGGCTGGAACTGTAAAAACTTCTAATCAAAAATTAGAAGGTGCTAAACTATTAATTAAGCACAGAAAAGCAGTAAACGAAGAAATTCCAGGTGCTAGATCAAGAAACATCAAAGCATTATATATTGAAAATGCTGACGGTGAAAGATTTAAGTATCCATTCATACACTTAAACGGTGCTAGAGCAATGACTAGACACGTACAAGCAGGAGGAAATCCGTTTGATGAAGTAGGACAAAGCATTACAAATATTAGTGAAAGATTAAGTAAGATTAGAGAAGTATTAAACATAATTAGACGTTCACCAGCTATACAAGAACAAGCATCTTCAGTAGTAACATCATTAAATTATAATCAAGATAGATTAAGAGAAACTATTAAGAAATTAATGACAGGTGTTGGTTATGAATCATATGTTGAAAACTTTAAAAAATCTGAAACTAAAGAGTTTGATCAAGAAACATTAGATTCAATGAAAGAAAAATTCACAGTAACTAATATTGAAAATAGAATTACAGATTTGTTACCATTAATTCAAGAAATACACGAAGAAGAAATTAATGATACTGACTCTTTAAGAAAAAGAGTACAAGCTAAATTAAATGAACCGGTTGAAATGCATTCACCATCAGACAGTCAAAAAGCATATGGTAGTGATATTGTAAAATATAGAACTACAGCAGATGCTATAAGACACAGAATTGGCGAACTAGCTCAATTAGTTAAAGATGATGAAATTTCAGTTTTCTTATCAAGAATGCACGATAAGTTATCTGGAGCAGATGATGAACCAATGTCAAAAGATGACATTACAACTGTAAGAGCAATTTTAGATAAAGTTAAAAAAGATGAACCAAAAGCAGTTGCAAATGCAGAATCAACTCACGTAAAAGAAGTAACAGAATTAACAGAAACATTTAACAGAATTTTAGGTGTATTCAATCCAGATCAAATCGTTGTAGAAGAACCAGGTGATTACAAGACTGTTATGTCTTACACAGGTAAAGATGCTATGCCAGATAGAAAACCAATGAGCTATGATGCTTGGTTGAAAACAAACAAAGGTATCGAAAGAGGTGCGGCTGGTATCAAAGCTGACCAACACGTTAAGTTTGGTAAAGAATACAGAGATCTTAAAAAAGCAGATAAAATTAGTTGGGCTGATGAATCAGTTGAAGAAGAGAACAATACTGCAAGGTTAAAACGAGAGTTAGATTTTGATCCTGACAAAGTTAGATCATTCATCAACAATCTTGCTAAAAAGCAAAAAACATCT
>MDTB01201697.1_pt1 | contig 28384 bp, 32 predicted proteins | sample 811161 | NCBI WGS metagenome assembly MDTB01 (sample SAMN05326650, study PRJNA326480) | marine metagenome | isolation source: seawater | place: Mediterranean Sea | collected 2009
CCTTGGAGAAATTATCAAAATCACAAGTGTAAAGTAATACATTATGGAAACACAAGGCTAAATGTTTGATATATTCTATATTGGCAAAAAAGACAAACAATTTTATAAATTAAAAGGAAAATTTTTTACAATTAAACAGGTAGTTAATTTTGATGATGCACACTCACAAGCAATTACAAAATTTTTCTGGTGTGTGTGGTCAGATCTTTCAGTAAAAGATAGTTTTAATTTTGATTATGTGCCTGACACAGGCAGTCAAGATATTCCTCATTTATTTGAGTATGATGTTTGGCTTTTGCCAAAAAATATAGAATTGTCAAAAAAAGAAATAGAACACAGATTTTTAGTGCGTAAAAAAGAAGTGGATATAATTGTAAGTTATCCAAAGCCATATGATAAATTTATGATAGATACATATGATGATTATTTGCATGCTTTAGACAATAGTACTACGGAAATGTTTTGGGCAGATAGCATTAACATAGATACAACAGGATATAATTTTGATTTTTATTTTCCAGTCAGTGATAGATATAATCGTTGCGAAAATCACGTCTTTTTACATGATATACAGGGTGAACAAAAGTATGATGGACTTTTTTTATTATCAAAACACAAACCTATTACAAAAAATGAAATTGAGTATCGGCACATAGTATCTAGAAAAGAATGGCCAATTGTAACCAGCACTGAAAAATGTTATGATACATTTACAATTGATAATTATCAAGATTATACACATGCTTTGAAAAGTTCTTCCACAACGCTATTCTGGGGTATTTCAGCTGACATTGTTGTAGAAAAATTTGATTTTGAAAATCAACAGCGTATGGAAAGACATTTAAATCACACATTCCAAAATATCTGTAACAACGAAAAAAAAGAAAACGGTGTTTTCTTGTTTTCAAAACATACACTTGTTAGTGAACGAGAAATTGCATTCCGGCACATTGTTAATAAAAAATCACACAATATTGTGGCAAGTAAACATAAACCTTATGATGTTGTTTTTATAAGTTACAATGAATCTTTTGCAGATCAAAATTTTCAAAAGCTTTTAAAAACATATCCTGCTGCAAAAAGGATACATGGTGTAAAAGGAATACATCAGGCGCACATTGAAGCTGCAAAAATATCTTCCAGAGACATGTTTTGGATTGTTGATGCTGATGCTGTAATTGTAAATGATTTTGATTTTGAGTATTTTGTGGAAAGATGGGATCAAGATGCTGTGCATGTATGGAGATCACAGAATCCTGTTAATAATTTAATTTATGGGTATGGTGGGGTAAAATTATTTCCAAGACAACTCACAATTGATATGGATCTATCTAAACCAGACATGACTACCAGTATCACAGATAAGTTTAAAGCTATGGATACAATTTCTAACATTACAGCTTTCAATACAGATCCATTTAATACTTGGAAGTCAGCTTTTAGAGAATGCTGTAAATTATCTTCAAAAGTTATTGATCGACAAAAAAATCAAGAAACAGAAGATAGATTAGATATATGGTGCACAGTTGGTGCAGATAAACCATATGGAAAACATGCTATATTAGGTGCTAAAGCAGGTAGAGATTATGGATACAAAAATAAGGATGATCTAGAAGCATTAAAGAAAATAAATGATTTTGAATGGTTATATAAGGAATATTTTGCAAACTCATGAATTACTTGATAGATTAGAAATAATATATCCAAAATCTGCATTTATTATAGATCTACGTAAAGCTATTGTCAGTGATGACCAAAATGCTCTATTTAGAATTATACAAAGCAAAAAAACCGACAATATAATTGAATCAATAAGAAAGTACATACACAATCCAGAATTTGATATAGACAGTATCAGCAGAGGACAATTACAAAGTAAAATCTGGTTAATTAAACATTTAAAAGAATTTAAAAAAAATTTAGGAACAGTATTTTTGTGTGCAGGCTGGTATGGTATTCTTGCTACTATGCTTTTTGAAGACAATGATTTTCATATTGAAAAAATTAGAAGTTTTGATATTGATAAGTCGAGTACTAACATAGCAGAAAATTTTAACCGCAGGTATTTAATCGATTCTTGGAAATTTAAGGCTAGCACACTTGATATAAATAGCATGCAATATCCTACTAGGCATGTAACTTATCGAAAAGATGGATCTTGTATGGAGTTAATTGACGACCCTGATACAATTATTAACACTAGCTGTGAGCATATAGAAAATTTTGAAACCTGGTATAGTAATATACCTGCGGAAAAGATTTTAGTTTTACAAAATAATAATTATTTTGATTTGCCCGAGCATGTAAATTGTAAGAAAAATTTATTAGAATTTGCAGCTTCTGCACCGTTAACTGATGTATTTTATGAAGGACAATTAAGTTTAAACAAATATACACGCTTTATGCGTATTGGCATTAAATAAAACAATTTTTTAAAATGATAAAAAAATTATTATAATACTTATTTTTCTTCACGTTTAAATATATATTACTTTTTTGTGGCCAGATATTTACTACATGTTCAATTTCAGCTATGGATTCATAAAAAAATTTTTCTAAATCATTCTCAAAAATAAAAATATGGCAATAATCTCTGTGAAAATTTGTCATAATGGAAAATATGTTTTTTAAATCACACACTGGTATTTGTAATAAATTATCTGGTAAAATCATAACATACGGTTTATGTGTGTAACATGCTAAATGATATATACCTCCTTCAGGTCCAATCATATATTTTGCCGATAAGACTTTATCAAAAATATCTTTTAAATCCATAGAAATGTTATCCATATCATTATAAGGAATAATTTGAAAATTTTGAGATAATAATGGATAATAACATTCATGTTTACAGTCATTTTTAAAACTTCTTTTTATGCAATCTGTAATATTTTCTCGTAATTCAGTGTTTTTTTTATCTAGCATACAATCTAAAAAAATATTATTTGATATTTGTTTTTTTGGCATTTTTGCGTTATGGATACGGTAAATTATATCAAATGACCATAATTTTTCCCACTCAACAAAAATTTTGTGCGTTTGTTTAAATCCTTTCAATAATTTAAGTGTAATATCTGATTCTGTAAATGATTTTGGCTTAAAAAACAAACCATTTTTTTGAAGTTTTTTTGAATACTTTATTAAATATTTTTGTGTTTTTGTATCAACACTTTGACCATTGCTTACGTAAGACACATTGTTAGTGTTATAATCTATTGTAATGTGTTTACAAAAAAATGCCTCTCCGATAAAAGTACAGATTATTTTTTGGATATAAGATTGAGTATAATCAGTAGGATAACAATGTACAATATAAACAGGTTCATTGAAATATTTACTATTTTTAAAAAGTATTACATCATTTAGGTAAGTCAGCCAATCTCCAAGGCCCCAATGATACGGACGTCCATTAGCACGATGTTCAAGGTAGTATATGTGAAATGTTCTTTGGAAAAAAATAAAATGATTACCTTGATATTCTGTAAATAAATGCATAGTCTTATGAATCATAAAAATACTTATCAAAAACTTACATTACGAGAATTACAAAAAGAATCGGCTAGAGCATTATGTACGATGCAAGCAACAAATAAAAATATCCATCAATTTAATAAAGCCGCATATCATAATTCACAAAATTGGTATCATGCTGTAATTGATTGGTATATTGATATTTATGGTGATATACCAAGTAAAATAGGGCCAGGAAAGGATATTAAATTGATAGATGTATAAGTATAATGATATAAAACAAATTCATCTAGAAATAACACAAAATTGTCAAGCAAGCTGTCCTATGTGTGATAGGAATCAAAATGGCGGAGCTTTGAATCCTCACATAGATTTAAATGAGCTCTACCTAAAAGATTGTTACAAAATATTTGAACGTAAATTTATACAACAGCTTGAGACAATGTATATGTGTGGAAATCTGGGCGATCCTATATTAGCAAAAGACACTTTAGATGTTTTTGATTATTTTAGAAGTAATAATTCAAAAATGTGGTTATCAATGAACACTAATGGGGGTGCAAGAAATCAACAATGGTGGAAAAATCTTGCTAATGTGCTCAAAAACCCTGCTGCAGTAATATTTTCCGTTGATGGCTTAGCTGATACCAATCATCTTTATCGTCAAGGCGTAGTATGGGATATTGTTGAACAGAATATGCGGACATTTATTGAAGCAGGTGGAAGGGCTCGGTGGGATTTTCTAATATTTGAACATAATCAACATCAAGTAGATGAGGCCCGTGTACTCGCAGAAAAGTGGGGTGTTGAAAGATTTGTGGCAAAAAAGACCGGCAGATTTGTAACTGCTAAAGTTGAAACAAAAGAAAAACATCAAGCTATAAATCGCAAAGGCGATAAAACTACAGTACTTAGAAAGCCTAAAGAGCAGCATAGAAATGCAGCAGTAGAAAGTATTGACCGTATCATCAGCCGGTATGGTAGTATGGATAACTATTATGATTCTGTGCCTATTCAGTGTAAGGTAAAGGATCAAGGAAATTTGTTTATTACAGCAGAAGGATTAGTTTTACCCTGTTGTTGGACTGCTGGTAGAATGTATAAATGGTGGCATAAAAATCCAAAGGTAGAACAAATATGGGAACATATAGAAGCTGTAGGAGGTAAAGATGCTATTAACGCTAAGATTCATTCGTTGAAATCTGTATTTGATACAAAAATTTTTGATAATATAGAAGCAAGCTGGCACAAACCATCCTGTGCCTTAGGCAAGTTAAAAGTATGTGCTATAAAGTGTGGCATAGAATTTGATCCATTTGGAGCACAATACAAATGAAATTTTGTAGAATTAATTTACACAAAACTAATTATGAAATGTTGCCAAATGCTAGTTTGGCAAAATGTCAAGATATTAATGTAAATTTGTTACAAGATTTATATAAAAAATATTGTATATATAAAAAATTTAGTAGTGTTATGCCAATTTTTGCTAGAGAATTTTATGAGAATAATATTATAGTATATAAAGATTGCGAAGAAATTGTGGCATTTTCTATGATAGGAGTCTATGATACAAAAAATATAGAAAATTATCAGTTTGCTTGGAACTACGAAAAGCCTAAGCTAAGGTTAGGAATAAAAAGTTTAGAACATGAATGTGCATATTATAAAAAAGCTGGTTATGATAATTATTATTTAGGGGAGGTAGACGAATACAAAAAACAATTTGATGGTTTTGAGGTGTTAAAGGGATACAACTGAGTTATAATACTCCTCACTCCAATTTTTGTAGTATCCTGCTTTATGTAAAGATTTTCTAGCTGCTTCTACTTTATCTCTTTTTTGGCATAATAATATATTATATTTGTTGTTTGAGAAATCTACATCCTGTATTTTTTCTTCAACACGCATGTGATCATCTAGTACTAAAAAATCTGAATACAGTTTGTTGGCTTCTATAGCTATTTTGCTTAATTCAGTAGGACTAATATTATTGTCTATTTTAAGCACAGCAACTTCAACATCATCAGTCCAATTATACACTATACTTTTAATTAGTTCTATAGTATTTTTACTGCTTTCATAGAATTGTATTTTATTTTCCAGTAGAGCTTTCTTTGCAAAAGGACATTTTGGCATATTGTTAAGTACTGCAACTGGTTTGTCTAAATCGTTAACAATCCAAGCAGTAATATATTGTTCAAAGTCCGTAGTCAACTTGATTTCCTTTTCGTTTAATGTCTAGCGTAAGGCAATGCCAGCCTCCGTCCCAAAAAAATCTATGACGCAATGGACAAATCACTGGTTCCATGTTATGTTTTCTTAAGTTATTTAGTAAATGTGGATTTTCTGTATTTACTACAACAAATTTGTGATCAATAACTAAACAATTGACATCAAATATTGTTTCTTCCACCATTCCTGTCCAATTAGGAATAAAACTTTCAACAAAATTTGTAAATTCATCGTTATCTTCTTCACCTGGTACCCACCATTTGCCTTCATTTTTGTGCTTTAAATCTTTCCATTTTTTTACTTTATTCCAATTTGGATCTTCGAACCAAATAATGTCCCAATTTTTAAAAATATTTTTATATGGTTCTAGTTCTCTAGTAGCTACAACTAGTCCTGGCTTTATCACACTAAACACAGAATCATTATGTCCACCAATGGAAATTTTTCTGTAATTGAACATAGGATATTCTATAGTTAGAAAGTCTTCTATTACAGTAGGAACTTGCCAATTATCTACTAAACATACAGAACCAATCCTTGTTAAATTAGGACTGCAAAAACTACCTAATTTGTTTTCTTCTTTACATTTTTGTATATTTTTTTCTGTTAATTTTTTATTTTCTCTTAATAATTGATTTTTTATATTTCTATCACTCCGAGTAAATTCATAATTTTTATCTTCAATAGCAGTATCTACATTTTCTTTGCCAAACCATTCTACGAATTTCGGTAACAGTGCTTTGGTAGCAAATGTGCCAGGATCAGTCACCAAAAGTTTATTGCCCATTATGATACTATCATCTCTTGGTTGTAGTGGAGGATTTGGTATTAGGTTACCACGGATTCCAGTATGGTATAAAGCTGGATCTTCTGTTTCCCCCGAATTTTTTCTGTAACCTAATTCACCTTTGGTGTTTACATAATCCATGATACTGTCTTTATATCCTAATTCTTTCGTGGTAGGTTGATAAATTTTTATATTATGACTTTTTATTGTAGATACAAAATTTTCCAAATCTTCTTGTGTTTCGTCAAATATTCTTTTCAGCGCATTCCTTGCTCTGATTTGTTTTACGTCATTAAAAAATGAACTTTGATATATACTCCCTACTAACAATTCTTCTAAAGGTTGAAATTCATCCCAACTGTTTATTTTATTCATCTGGATAATCTCTATATAAAAAATGTTGGATAGTTTCTTGATCTACCATTTTATTAAATGCAACATGATCTTGTTCGATATTGTCTTTGTTATTAAGCACGTTAGTCATTGCATCATCTAGATCTTGCATTGTTGCAAAATCCATGTCTATACGGAATTCAGGTAAATCCATACTCCGAAAACCTAATTTCATGCGACTAATTCTAAATGATTTACATGTAGAAATATTATTTAAAAAAATTGTAATGTTTTTTGCAAAGTCCTTTGGATTATATCCTTCCTTTACGTCTGCATAAATTGTATAAATATTCATATGGTACCTAGCTTATTTAAATAATTTTATGCAAAGATTAATTGCTTTTGGATGTTCGTTAACTTATGGACTGGGATTGGCAGATCCAGAACAAACTGCTTGGCCAAAACTTTTAGCTGACATGTACACTCGACAGTGTGTAAATAATGGTGTGCCAGATGCTAGTGCAAAGGAAATAGCTTACGATATTTTAAATTTTAAATTCGATCCTACTGATATAGTATATATAAATTGGAGTTATTTCACAAGGTCTTGTGTAATTACAGAAAAAAAAATTATACAGTTAGGTAGGTGGAACAAAAGATTTAGAGGTGTGAAAGCTTGGATAGCCTATTATTATAACAAACACAATGAAAGAAATGAAGGGTTTGCTTATATTAATCTATGTAATCATTTTTTGAAAAAGAAAAAAATTAAAACATATAATATGTTAGTGTATAATGGCTATATAGATTATGCAAAAGAATTTATTCCTTATCATAAAACTAATTTTTTAAAAGATTGTCATTTTGATGAATATATAAATTACTATCCTTTAGACTCTAACGATATAGATCATCCAAATGAACAAGGACATGAAAAATTTGCAAAGTTACTATATGATAAATCTATTAAAGAAGAGTACTCACTATGACAAGATTAGTAGCATTTGGTTGTTCACATACTTATGGTGAAACTTGTTCTGATAGGATAGAAAATTGTTGGCCAGCACAATTAGCGCAAAAATGGCAAATAGATTTTGTGAATAATGGAGTTAATGGAGCAAGTGCAAAAGAAATATCTAATTATATTTTAAATTATGAATTTAATTCCAACGATATAGTAATTATTTTATGGAGTCACTGGACTCGTTCATTTAGATTTGATCAGCCTAGATTTTGGTCAAAGACAAAAATTAAAAATAGTAGGAACAGTCAAAAAACTTCAAGAGGATTAACTGGATCAAGAGATTTTGGATTACGTAATACTTATAATTTAGTTTGGTTAAGACATTTATATAATCATTTTGACAATGCTTTTGAAGCTGTGAGTTATCAAAACTTATCCTATTATGAGTTAAATAGTCGAAATATAAAAAATTACCATTTTTTAGTAGATGAATATCAATATGGATTTATAGAAGAACATTTTTCATGGAATGTAATCCCTTATGACAATTCTATATTTTTAACAAATTATTTTGATATGTTTCCACTTGCAGGTGATAAAGAACATACTGATAAAGAAGGTTATAATCATTTTACCAATTTGATATCTATTAAATTAAACAACGAAGTAAAGGTCTGACGCCTACAGGTTGCCCTGATGAGAATCGAGCTAAGTGTATAGCTTTGGTTGGCATTAAGTCGAAGTCTTTGCAGACTTTATAATATGCTTTTTCGTATTTTTTCCAAAAATATTCTGGTCCTATTTCATCTATGTATGCAATACCTAATGACACTAAACTTTGATTATTCATGTTAAAATCATTCATTATTGTTATTGGACCATCTAATTTTTGTTTGGAAAATCTGACACCGATACGATTGCCTCCTAATCCTCCTTTGCTTAGACTTACACAAAAACTTTTTATTGCAGGATGGCCAAAATCGAAAGAAATATCTTTGCAACAGCTAATCCAAGCAGCATCTATGTGTGCTTGAATTTTTTTTTCAAAACATATATCTAAAATCAAATCCATATTAGGATGCACATCTCCATAATACGGAAATGGCATAGCTATTATCAGTTCTTTATCTGGATCTAAAGTGTTTATTGTGGCCCATTCAATAGAATTGTTTAATCGCCAATGATACTTATAATCATTTTCTAAAATCTGTACTTTATCTACACCATTTTTTTGGTATATGTCATCTATAAATTGGGTACATCCAATACAAATATCATAAACATCAAAATTATCTATATTTTTAAAACTATTTAAATTGTGGTCATTCAAATATTTTATTAATTTTTCTATAAATATTTTATCTAAATTTTCAGTATGTACAGGATTGTTAATATAGAATCTATCATATAAAAGATTAATACTCTTATCATACATAGGTTGTGGACGTTCAAGTTGTAACCATTCTGCAGTATATTTTCGATGTACACTATCGCGCATGATAAAACCTCATGAATATACTTATGTATTTTTTTTGCAAATAAATAATAAATGAAATGTATTTTACCTTGGATAAATTTTAGCACAACAACTTTTGGTCGACCAAGAGTGTGTGGGTATAGTGAGGATAGTGTTGTAAAAAAAATTAATCGAAATCTAAAAAATAGCACAATCGATGAAGAATGGAATAATGAATATTTTCGTCGAATACGTTTAGATTTTTTAAAAGACAAGTGGCCTGAAAATTGTAAAAGATGTGAGTATGTAGAAAATCTACATGGTATAAGTAAAAGGATGGAAGAAAATAAAGGCTATTATGAAAAATATAAAAATTTAATTTCACAGACAAATGAATTTGGAGAGGTGCCTTATATTCCCCCACATATTGATGTAAGAACTGGTACAATATGCAATTTGAAATGTATACATTGTGGTACAGGTGCTAGTAGCAGATGGAGTGAAGATACATCTTTATTAGACAAATATGAAAATACAGGAACCTATTCTGTAAATCATAAATGGATTGAACAAGATAATACTTTTTGGAATACTCTCCGTGCCAGATGGAAAAATATTAAAAAATATAATTTTTTAGGTGGCGAAAGTTTTGCAAATAAACAACATAATTTGTTTATAAAAGATCTGAGCGAAACAGAATTTGCTAATAATGTAACATTATGCTATACAACAAATGCATTGTTATTAACTGAGAAAATTTTACAACAATTAGAAAAATTTTCTTATGTATCATTAAGAGTTAGTCTTGATGCAGTGCATTTACCATTAGAATATTTCAGATATCCTACAAAATGGAATAAACTACAAAATAAATTAGATTTATTGAATAGATTCTGTGCGAATAAGAACCACATCGAGCTTAGTTTTCAATGGACATGTAGCAACATAAGCATTTTTTATCTTACTAGAACATATGAAGAAGTGCGAAAATATACAAATTTTGATTTTTTATTTTGTAATTATGTTGAATGGCCTGCCCACATGAGTGCACAAAATTTACCTACTGCTCTGAAAAAAAATATTTGTAAAGATATAGAAAATTATAGATTTTTAGATAATCATCGAAAAGATGTTAATTTTTACATGCAGCACATGAATAAGCAAGATAATTGGAATCAACATAGCAATATATTTTTTAATTATTTAGATGATTTAAATATTGCGAGAAATTTACAATGGAAAATTAATTTCCAAGAAATGAATTTGGATGTCTATGATGAAAGATGATACTTATTGCGTTATGCCATTTTTATCTTTAGCAGTAAAACCAGATGGGAAGGTAAAACCATGCTGTAGATATAAAACATGGACAGATAATGATAAAAGAGAATGGTATGATAATTCGGATATAAATCATAACATAGTTGGCAGTAATGCAGCTCTGCACAGTAAAGCGTTTGAGTCTGTGCGCGACGATATGCTTAACGGAAAAAAAATTCTAGGCTGTGAAAAATGTTATGCTGAAGAAGCACATGGATTTTTCAAAAGTTCGGGAACAAGCATGCGTCAATGGTATAACAGACAATATAAAGATCATCAGCCTGGAAAAATACAATTAAAATATCTAGAAGTAAGTTTTGGCAACTATTGTAATTTAAGTTGTAGAACTTGTGATAGTGCATTAAGTACTAGCTGGTATGACGATGAAGTACTGTTGTCTAGCAAATATGATATTAAACCAAACAAAAAAATACTAGATATTCCATTTAATTGGGCTTCAAATGATTTCAAACATGTAGACGAAATAAAATTTGTAGGAGGAGAGCCTATGTTAAATCCAAATTTCTATAAATTTTTGCAAACTGTAATTGATTCTAATAATGCAAAACATATTAAATTAACTGTATTTACAAATTGCAGTTGGTTTCCAAAAAATCATATTATTAATTTGTTGAAAAATTTTTCTGTGGTTAACATATGGTTAAGTATCGACGCAATAGGTGATAAAAATGATTACATACGTAATAAAAGCAATTGGGATACTGTACATCATTGTGCAAGTAAATGGTTAGATTTAGAAAAACAACAAGTTGTTGGTGTAATGTTAACGCCTGCAGTTGGTATTTTAAATGCCCATATTTTAGACGATGTAATCAAATGGTGGATCGATTTGAGGAAGAAAAATCAATTGAATTTTCAAAGAAGAAATGAAGGGAATCTTCAAACTGAAAAAGGAGATATTGTTTTTAGTCCTGTAATTACACCAATCGCTTTTAGTGTGCTTATATCACCTTTAAAACAAAAAGCAATAGAAAAATACAAACGCTATGCAGAACTTGTTGTAGGAGAAGATGAAAATTCGATTACTATACGTCGATTTTGGCATAAAGCAGTAAAAATATTATCACAAAAAACTAATATTAAACTATATGAAACTGACTTTGTAAGTTTGACTAAAGATTTAGATAAGTTACGTAAACAAGATTTCAAAATTACTTTTCCTGAATTATACGCTGAAATAAAAAATATTTATGATATAGTTCCCGGTAAATTGTGATGGATACGTTTTTTTATATACCTTCTTGGGATTCAAAGAATAAAAATGGATATAGACATTTTCAGAAATGGATAAAAGCAAACAAGATCAAGAAAGGTAATATTATTATTTGTTATCCTTGGGAAATTACTTGGCCAATGGAGCATGTTAGTAACGGTTATAATTTGCAACCAAAATTATATGAAAAAATAAATTTAACTGTTATTATTAATTGTTTTTTACGCAAAGAAAAGTTTATATATGCAGTTGGTAAATTCGGTAGCATGCAAATTATAAATTGGAAGTTTTATTGGTTTCATGATTATTTACGTGAATCAAAAGATCTAGTAAATTTAAATCCCAATCCCTTTGACATCAAAAACTTTCAATTTAAAAAAATTTTCACCTGCTTTAATAATGAACCAAGACCACATAGAATATATTTAATGGATCAGTTGTGGAGGAATAATTTATTACCAAAGTATGGTGATGTTAGTTGGCATACACCTATAAAGAATAAAAAGCAATTTAAGTATTGGAAAAAACCAAGTATACTAAGATTAAAAAGACAAAATGTCCATGGTTTTGCGCCACATGCTATAAATGCATATAGGGGATTATTACCTGCAGAATGGTATGAATCTCCAGTTCATATTGTAACAGAGTCTAGTGTAACAACGAATTTTTTAACAGAAAAGACAGCACAACCTATTTTAATGCAAAAATTATTTTTAGTTGTTGGTTGTAAAAATTATCATAAACATCTTGAAGATTTAGGATTTAAACTTTTTGATAATATTTTTGATTATAGTTTTGATGCACATGAAAATATGCAGCACAGGATAAATGGCATAGTTGAAAATATTTCTCGTTTACAACTACAAATGGATAATTTGCATAAATTATATAAAGATACAAAACCAATATTGCAGTATAATTTTGAAATTTATATACAATTGCTTAAAAGTAGTCCAGAAATAGTTAAATCACAAAATATTGCAGAATATTTTGGTTTATGGAAAAATAACGAACTCATAGATGGTATGGAATTTTATGGAAAACAAATTTAAAAGTCCTACATTTTGTGCATTACCATGGGTGCATTTAAGCACTAGGCCTGATGGTAGCATGCGTGTATGTTGCACTGCTAATGCAAGTTCGGTTGGACCTACAAATGATAAAAAATATGGAGGACAAGTTGGAATTTTAAAGACTGACGATGGAAAACCTAATAATTTAAATGTGACTGATTTTCAGACTGCATGGAATAGTGATTACATGAAAAATGTTAGGAAACAAATGTTAAACGGTGAAAAACCTCCTAGTTGTTTAAAATGCTTTAAAGAAGAAAAAGCGGGTCATAGAAGCAAAAGACAATGGGAAACAGATTATTGGGCATCAAGGGTAGATTTAGACAAAATTATATCAAATACAGATTCCGACGGATATAGTCCAGCACACCTTACTTATATTGACTTACGATTTGGAACTAAATGTCAGTTGGCATGCATCATGTGTTCACCTCATGATTCGTCAGGATGGATAAAAGATTGGTCAGCAATTTTTCCTAAAGTCGAAAATGAAGAGTTAAAAGATATCATGCAGTGGGAGAACAAAGGAAGCACTAATCATAGTTCATATAATTGGCATAAACAAAATCCTATTTTTTGGAAACAGTTCTATGAACAAATGCCAACTATGCAGCAAATATATTTTGCTGGTGGTGAAAGTTTAATCATCGATGAGCACTATGAAATTTTAGAATTTGCAATAAAGAATGGACATGCTAAAAATTTAGAATTACGATATAATAGTAATGGAGTTGAATGGAGGAAAGATTTATTCGAATTATGGAAGCATTTTAAATTAGTTAGATTTCATTATTCTGTTGATAGTATATGTCAAATGAATGAATACATAAGATATCCTAGTAAATGGGATCGCACGGTAGAAGTTTTTCATATCCTTGACAATGAAACATCTGACAATGTAGAAATTACTATTGCTTGTGCCGTTAATGCCCTTAATATTTTTTATATACCAGATTTTATACAATGGAAGTTATCGCAAAATTTTAAAAAAATAAATATGTGGCCGTTTGGAGCAGGCATGATAAATTATCATTTTGTATATTGGCCAGCACCGTTGAATGTTAAAGTGTTACCAACTTGGTTCAAAGATAAATGTAGAATGAAATATGGCGAATTTTATCCATGGTTGGAAAAAAATTGGGACTTGTGCATTCCGAATTGGCATAAAAATAAAATTACTTTTGCAATGTGGAAAGATGCTAACTATGGAATACTAAGATTACAAGGATTGTTAACCTTTATGGAGAGTGAAGATTGGAGTGTGCGTTTACCTCAATTAAAAGAATACATAGAACTTTGTGATAACCAACGGGGCACTGATTTCTATCAGACATTTGTTGATATGAAAGATATTTTTAATTAATATATTTCTGTACATTCTGTTATTGGGTCAAAATATTTATATAATAAATCTGTTATTTTTTTATATTTTTCTTTTTTACTAGGTTTGTTAGGTAAAAAAATTGCAGTGTGTTTTTTATGATTTTGTAACCAGCAATCTATCCGGTTTTCTAAATCGACAATTTCTTTTACATAGGAATCTTCAAATATCAAACCGATGGGTGCAATTTTTTTTGGGTGCTGTAAAAATCTATTCTGGCGTCTTATAACGTGAAAGTAATAGTCGATGTCATGTGCCGTTTGTATTTTCCTACACAAATAATTTGGAACTACTAACACATATGGCGCATTGGTTAGTCTTGCTAGGTGCCAGTTTCCTCCTTCTGGCCCTACTGCAAATTTACAGTTTTCGTACCAATTAAACAAAGGAATTTCTTTTAAGAATCTTTTGTAAGGTACAAATTCATATTGATTATTTGATATAAGATTGTTATGTGTTGTTAATGTTTCAAAATTATGGAAAAAAGTTGATTTTAATGCTGCGATTTGTTCAGTATTTGCAAGAAATTTTTCTCCAGGAGGCCAGCCAACAAGTATTTTTTTTGTGTAAGTTTTGTGTTGAAAAATAGTTACATTTATATCTGATGTATCAAATGTACCCACTCTATTATCAAAATGCAATAAATCCTTTTGTATTTTTTTAACATATTGCCATCCATCACAATCATACTTTTTATCTAATGGATTTTGTTTGAAATATTTCAATAAATATTTTTGTAATTCTATTGAAAATAAATCATCTTCGTGTAATGGATAGGATATATATAGATTATCTTTTATATGATGTATTCGTTTATCAACAAAATCTATTATTTTAAAACATATTGTATGTTTTTTTGAAGCATACAACCGCATTTTGATTAGGCGATAGATTCTTTGATGATAATTAGTGTATTTGTTGGATTTTACAGTAGTAGGATGTATTATGTCTATTATTTCTTGTGGATCAGTGTGTATTGCATAGGCATTTTGTACAGCAAATTGTAGAACCATCAAATCGTCGCCAAAACCTAAGTGTTTATTTAATTCGGATATGAATATAATTTTAGGATTGATGCAAATGTTCTTACTCATATATTTGTCTATATTTTTTATATTGTATACATTAAAACATAAGTATATTTATGAACATATCAAAAACATTTTGTGTATTACCATTTACACATTTAAACATTAAGCAAAAAGGTAAAATTAGCGCATGTTGGAGGTATCCTGGAAAAATAGGCGATTATAGTAAACAAACTTTGCAGGAAATTTGGAATGATACAGAAATAAAAAAAATCCGGAAAGCTTTATTAAATGACGAAAGATATCATGGATGTAAAAGCTGCTGGGATATGGAAGATTCAGGAATTGTAAGTACAAGACAACAACACACAGCTTTTCCGCAAAGGAATCAACAAGATATAGAAAGTATTATTGCAGATGATTATACTATGCCTATTTCTGAATTACAGCATATCGAAATAAGATTTGATAATATTTGTAATTTAATGTGCCGACATTGTAGCAGTGATTACAGCAGTAAATGGCACGCTGCAGTGCAACAAGATGAATCTCTAAAAAATAAAATGCTAGAATATGGTACTTACAGAGAGTCTGATAGTGTAAAAAATTTAAATGATAGAATAATTAATGAAATTGGCTTATACAAATCTCACATAAAAACAATCCTTATTTCAGGAGGGGAGCCTCTTTATCATGACAAGCATTATAAATTTTTAGAAAACATAGTAGAGTGTGCAGATCAGATAGAATTAAGTTATAATACTAATTTGACTACTTTGGAATATAAGGGTAAAAATATTTTAGATTTATGGAAAAACTTTCGTAGGATTTTGTTGCGTATTAGTATAGATGCAGAACCAAATATTTATACATATGTTAGGACAGGCAATCATCTACCTAGTATAGAAAAAAATATACAACATATACATGAAAATTTAAAAAATTATAAATTAAACGCTACTTGCACTACCAGTGTTTTGAATATTACACGTTTACCAGAAATTTTTGAATACTTTCATAGTATTGATGCTTATGTGCATACAAGTTTGGTTCAATACCCGAGTGCATTGAATCCAAGAATTTTACCAGGTCAAATAAAAGATGCAATTACACAAAAATGGAATCAATGGCTTAACGATATAGATAAGTATATAAAACAGAAAAATTCAAAGATTGATATTGATGTGCAAAAAAAAGCTATATATAGATTTGGAGGAATGGTTATAAAATATATGAATAGTAAAGATTGTTCCAATGATTGGCAAAAATTTATTGAGTATGCATCAGTGTTGGATAAGTTTCATAATACAGATATATTAGAACATTATCCTGAATATGAAAAATATTGGAAATAATTTTGCAAAACTTTCTACCAATTATAAAAAATTTTCAACGTTGTCAGCGGAATTTTGATTTGAAAAAAACAATCGATCCAAATTTAGTAAATCTATTAATAGATGTTGGCCTGAACACACCAACAAAACAAAATCTGTACTCATTTAAATTGATTGCTGTGCAAAATCCTAATTTGATCAAACAAATAGCTGCAGCAGCAAGAGTTTCGCCTATAGAAGAAAAAAAATCTCTTTACCGTTTAAAGCGTGAAAAAATAAGTAGGAAACGACAAGGTTTAAGCCCTTATCATAATACACAAATATATGCAAATTTGGTGTTTTTGTATTTTATTAATTGGCAAGAATATACGTCTGAAACAAGAAAACAACGAGATCCCAGTGGACTAGATTTATCAAAAAGTACTTATGATAATTTAACCAATTTAGAAATAGGTATAAGTGTAGGTGCTGTCGGCACTGTAGCAAATAGTAATGGATTAAGGACTGGATGTTGTAAGTGTTACGCAGAAGAATGTATACCTCGTGAAATTTTAGAACGTGCTGATGTACAACAAGAAGATTTACGTTTGCTATTTGGAATAGGATATCCCTTGTATCCTACACATACACAAGTAACGAACACAGATGATTTTAGAGATAGTCATAACAAATATAACGAAAAGTTTTTTATAGATTAAACATGAATTATAAAAAAGTTGATAAAAAAGGCAATCAATTAAATTTGTCGCCAATAGCTAATAAAGCAAAGAGTAGTAATTATTATGAAAGAATGGTAACAGATCCAGCCAGTGTTGAACCATCAATGGAAGATATAAAGTGTGAGTTGCAGTTAAATTCCCTAAATATGTTTGAAAAATTATCTTTCCATATAAGGCAAAAAATAGAAGATGAGTTAGATCTTGTTAAAGATATGTGGGTGCCTTATCTACGGCGTGAAGGAATTATGAATGATAGAGAAGGTATTTCATTATTTGGCATTCCTGGAATGCCAAGTGAATCAGGATTAAGTATGCCAGAAGTAAAAAAATTTTTAGGAAGAACCCCTTCTGAATTAGAATTTACAGAGCCAACCGAAGCATATTATAAATTAAAAGCTTTGCATCCTATTATTGAATATTTTCAACCTGTTGCTAGAACATATCTTGTCAAATTAAATAAAGGTGGATTTTTCCCGCCACACAAAGATACTCCGTTATTAAATCGCGAAACCTTTAGAATCGTTGTTTTTTTGTCTGAGCAAAATTTGTGTGATAATTTTGAATGGGAAATGGATGGCAGAACTAAAAAAATAACACAATATGCAAGTTATTATGTAGACACAAAACAAACACATAGAACACATAGTTGGGACAATGATAATATTCATCTTATTATGAATATTCCAAAAACATGGGATAATGTTATGAAGTTAATGAGCAAGTTAGATAGTGCTTGATTTAAATGCGAACTAAAAATCAAATCCTGAAATTAAAAAAAACACATAGTTCACCATTTGTTATAAAAGATATTCCAATTGATCCAAAAGAATATTTAAATTATTATTTTAATAATCAACATAAACATGTTAAAAAAAATACAGGACCTATTGTTTTAAAGATAGAAAAAAATAACAAGTTATTGCAGTGTCTGACACAAAATTTACAGAACAAAATAGGATCTTTTACTGTCAGATATGCACATATTTTTGATGTAACAATACCACATATCATACATGTAGATGACACATATGAATATCTTGATTGCTATAAAGCATTTACGATACCATTGAAATTATATGGTAATTCGGATGATGTAAAGCTTGTAATATTTGACCAATATTATTATCATGGACCTGCAAAATTTTATAATGGGGATAATTTAAGTACAAGGAAAGTTTACTATAACAAATCTGTTAATAATTATAAATATGTGTCTTTTAAAAGCAAGCAATCAATATGTGAAAACATATATGAAAAACATTTAACACATTGTAAAAAATCTTGGTTAAATAATTTATCTATAGATACTTTATTAGATTGGAAGATAGGTAATATATTATGTTTTGATAGTCTGCAATTACACTGTAGTTCTAATTTTCTTTTGCAAAACATAACAAGAAAAATTGCTTTATCTATTTTTACAGTTAAGGAATAGACATGGAATGGACTAATTTAATAGAAAAAAGACATACTACTTTTGCATGGGAAGAAGTTATACCAAAAAAAGAATTAATTTTAGAAGCTTTGCGTGAAGTTTACATGCATGTTCCAAGTAAAAATCTTAAATATCCTTATCAAGTTAGACTTTATAGGAATAATGATGTTGACAAACGCAAAAAAATAATGGAAATATGTCATAGAAATGGATCACTGAATGTAGATAAAGATCCAGGCAATCCACAAGTTCTTGCTCCTTGGTTACTTATTTTTAATTCTCGGTATTGTGCAGATATAGAAGGAATATTTGATAAAACTAGTACAAGAATAAATATAGATGGATTAGGAGTAAATAAAAAACGGACTGATAATCCAATCGCAAGACGTCAACAACAAACAGAAAATATCGAAATAGGTATTTTTTCCGCATATATAATGTTGGCGTTAGCAAATAAAGGAATACAGACTGGAATGTGTCAAAATATTTGTCAAGATTATGAGGCTGCAGAAAAAATATTTCCTATAAATCATGATGAAAAAGCTATTGACCTACGTTTTTTAATTGGTGTAGGCTATGGCAAAGATAGAACATTAAGGCATAATTACCTGGATCCACGTACAAACACAATTAAAAAAATTCCATATATAACACATGATACTGATAAAGTCTATAGCAGACCTAAGTTTGAAAATATTATTATAGACTGTAATGAATAATGATTTGAAATGGAGTCAATACGACTTTACAAAAATACCATTTGATGACATAGTAAGTTTTGGACAAAGAACACTCCTTTATAGAGATCTATTTACAGTAAGTTGGTTACTAGGCAGATATTGCAATTACAAGTGTTCTTATTGTTGGCCGTATGCTCATACTACAAAAAAAGATCATCGTCCTACAGAGCTATGTTTACAAACAATAGATGAAATAAAACGGCAAGCACGAAATAATAAATTCAATTCTTTTCACTTTTCGTTATCAGGCGGCGAGCCTACTTTTCATCCAGGTTATCTTGACATTCTTAAACACTTATCCAATGATGTGCCAAACACAAATTACACATCAATCCATATGACTAGTAACTGCTCTCGTTCTTTGAAATGGTTTAAAACTTATGTAGAGTACGCTAAAGCGTTTAATCGGGCAAGTATAACTGCTAGTTTACACACAGAGCATGTTGATACTAGACAACTTGTAAGTAATTTTGCAGATAAATTAGAATTCTGTCAAGCTTATGATGTACAAGTAACAGTGAATATGGTAATGGTACCTCATTGGTTTAATAGAGACTGGGAAAATGCTCTTTATTTGCACAATAGAGGGATTAATGTTACACTGAAGCCACAAAGCGATCCAACAGCATCTCGTGTGGTACATGGCTATACAAAAGAACAACTACAGACTTTATACAACGGCATGCCACAACGTGCGTATACAGAGTCAAAACGTATTTGGGAAGATAGACCTAAAGCTACTTTTAAAGTTCCTCAAGGAATAAAAGATGATGCATCAGTACCAGGAAATTTTCAAGTAGAGTTTGAGGATTCCAACGGTAAAAAATGGTATATGGATCAAGCAGAAAGATTTAATGCCTTTAATTTTAATAAATTTGAAGGATGGATGTGTAATGCAGGATATCAAGGAATTATTATTAGAGAACCTGATGGCACTATCAAAAGGAGTTATTCCTGTCATGATAAACCACTTGGGCATATAGAAACAGGATTTAATTTGTTTACAGAAGCCAAGGAATGTACAACCCCGTCTTGTGTATCATCAGCAGATTCAAAAATACCAAAAAGAAAAATTAATTATTTTTAATGTAGGTCCACCCATGCACCGTTTGCACTGCCTTGGAATTTATTTGTTGTTGAATTATAAATTACCATTCCATTGGCAGCTGTCAGAGCATTTCTTTGAGCTGTTGTGTATGATCCAAACTGTACGAAACCTGTGAATTTTCCATTACCAGTAACATCTAAACGTTCTGTGCCTATTCCGCCTAATCCTTGTCCTAAGCATAAATTTCCATTAGCTATAGTCAGATAACCGGAGGAATCAATACTAGTTGCAGTAGAAGTTGTGTGATGTCCAATTGCAAATCGGTCAACAAATGCCAGTTGATATGTATTTACAAAGTATTCGTTTGAATCCTCAACTGTAAACTTTATTGCGCCTGTAAATGTATTTGTGCCGCGTAAAACACTTGATTCTTTCCTTTTTAATTCTAAATAATATCTTTCATTATTTGATGTGATAGTTTTTGTAAAAACTCCTGCGTTTGGACCATTTAATCGAAATACACCACTGGGACTGTTTATTGTATCAGCAGAAAGGGAACTAGCAGTAACTACATTACTTATTCCATCTACTATAAGTGTGCTGTCGTCTCCAAATAATGATCCTCGGAAATCACCATCTAAGAATTCACCTTGCTGTACAACATCTCCTGGAACCCATGCACTACCATTCCAGACCAATGCTTGATTTTGTGTAGGACTGGCTGCACTTACATTGCTTAACCCATCTAATGCTAAGTTTGGTGTCACACTATCATCAGATGGTGTCCAGGTAGTACCACTCCATTTTAAAACTTGACCGTTTGTTGGTACAGTGGCTGCAACATTGCCCAGATCACCTAGTGCATTATTCGAAAGTACGTGCTTGCCAGCAATACCATCAACTAATAATCCACTGTCGTTTGCAAAGACTGAACCTTTTATATCTACAGCAAGGAAGCCAGTCGCCACAGTTAAACTACCTGTAATATTTACATTACCAGTACCTATGATGTTGTTTCCGTTGAGATCTAAATTGCCACCTAATTGCGGAGTTTGATCTTCAAGGAGATTGTTCATACCGCTCACAAGATTACCACCTTGCGATGCACCATCTCCAATGTATAGTTTTTTGCTATCGGTTATATATACTAACTCGCCTTCTGCGAAAGTTATTCCTAATCTTTGCGCATTTGTACCGCGTCTAAGTTTTAATGCCATATCTAATTTGCTCCTAATAGCTTTTTAAGTATTTATGACATCAAGGTCAATTACTTAGGTTTCTTCATAAAAGCTGTAGTCTTCTTCTGTATATCAGCTTTAATTTTTGCAGCATCTAAGCGAAAATCAATATGCTGGATATCTTCTTGATGTTCAAGAAATAATTTTAATAAATTTTTTTCTATTTCTTCCGGATCATCTTTTGTTGCACTTTCGCCGATATCTATGTTCCATATTTTGCCATCGTGGAAAGATACTCGTACTGCATTTAAATAATTTATGGGTATTACGCCAAAATCTATATCAGCAAAAATTTCTGGCCAATGATTTACAATATCATCTGGCAATTTTTTATGCTTTGACCTCATCTGTATTTTTTTGTTTCTTTTTTGTAGGACTTAACTCTTCTGCTTGTTCTCTCAAACGTTTTGCTTCTTTAAACATTGTGTCTGCTTGCGATCTGTATTGTGCTGCAATATCGTCATCTGACAAAGCTTCTTGTTTTTGTGTAACAGTTGGTTCATCTTGTTTCACAGCATTTGGATTTTTAACTGCAAGATCTTCTACACTCACTCCTTTCTGTTGGGCAAGTATTTCGTTCAGTTTATCTAAAGCTAGTATAGATTTTACATCTGGTGTCATTTCAATATGACTAGTTGATATTTTTTCTAATTTACCAGTTGCGTGAAATCTATGCAGCATGTTACGTCCGTCAGTTAGCAATGATCTATTCATTGCATCAGCAAATTCTTCGGCAGTTTGACCAACATTACTTTCAACAAGATTGATTAATGAATCATGCTCTGCTGCATCTAGCGATTCTGTTTTGACTACTAAGCATGATGTTGCATCATTTGGTAGTGTTCTATATGCAACTACAACTTTCTTAGTAGTGCCTTTGATTCTTCCTACATGTTTATACATTTTGTGTGCCTGCGCCTTGTTGTTGTACTGCGGTTAAAAACGATTCCAGTTTTGTATAAGTATTGCCAATCACAGTCATTTCGTTTGGTTTAAATGCTCCTCTACTACTAGCAACATCTATAATTTGTTTCAATGCACTTAGATCATTTACAGTAAGTTCTATTCCTTCTTCTTGGGGAGCAGTTTCTTCTGTTGGTAATGCACTGTCTTTTTTAAGTTCTTCTTTTGCCATAAAGTTCTCCTTTCATAAAATGTAAATTATTTAATCATATTTTAAATATGGACAAGCTAATGTGAAATATGACAATTCTTTTGGTTGTTCAAAACCAACTTTTAGCGATTCTACAAGTTTATCATGTTTTATACACACGGTTTTGCCGATATAAAATCGACCTTTTAAATTATCATCGATCCATTTAGCAATAGTGTTTTCAAGATTATATCTCTGAGAAATTAGTATATATTCAAAATGCAATGGTGGACTTTGCGGAGTCCTTAATTCAAATAAATTTAATGCATTTGGTTTTCTAATTTTATTCATAGTGTGTTGTAATACCAAATGGAGCCTCAAAGTTTTTATCATGATAACCATGTATAACAAAAATAGTATCACAGTATGAATCATCTCCCCAAGAGCTCCAAGGATAACCATCTGTAAACATAATAAACTTCTTAGGCTGAATGTCGTTATCTTTCATGTATCTCCAATTGCAATCAAACTCTGTGCCACCTCCTCCCACTGGTTGATATGTGGTGATATCGTCGCCCATATCACTAGCAAAGTCTTGTTCATTATACACATCGGTATCAAAGCACCATATTTTTATCTTAAACTCTTTGTATTGACTAACAATGCCTTTTACTTCGCTAAGGAAATCTCTCGCTTGGTCGTCACTTATACTTCCACTCATGTCAAAGCTTACTACAATATCTATACTTTCTTCGAAGTTCATTCCAGGTAACACTGCGCCTGTATGCCACCCTTTTCTACTGGGTCTGCTAAAGGTATAGTCGTTTTTTATTGTTGATTGTATCTGTGTTTGTAAAATTTCCTTCCAATTCATTTTTGGTTCAGTAAGTTCTTTAATGTACCTGTCTACTTCTTTCGGAACATTACCTGCACCTGCTGCTTGTGCGGCTTGGATTAGTGCTTCTTTAATTTCATCTTGTATTTTTTTCATCTCATCTTTACTAATCTTCGGAGGCTTTCCTTTTTCATTATTTCCTGCATCTTCTGTGTCTTGCCCTTCTGTAGGAACATTTCCAGCTTGCCAATCAACATGATCGTCAAGCAGTTCACCTAGTTGTTCGAGATATTCTTCTCCTTTTTGTTCGGCTTTTGTTTTAAGATCATCATATACTTCTTCAGAAGTCCATCCATCATACTTGAAATCTGAAAAAATAGGAATTTGCTTTACTTTCTCACCAATGCCGTCACGAATTAATAAATTATTGACTATATAGTCACTTGCAATATTATACAGCATTGGATTACGGTCTTCTCGTCGTGAAATGTGATCAAACACACAATGAAGTATTTCGTGTGCAATAACAAATTCAATTTGTTTTTCGGTTAGCGTATTAAAGAATTGTGTATTGTAAAAAAGATTGCGACCATCTGTAGCAGCAGTCGGACACCAGCCATCGCAACTTTTAATTTGTAATCTTGTAGCCATATTACCAAAGAAAGGATGTCGCAGTAACAATCCAACACGAGCAACAATAATCTTGTCCTCAACCTCTTTTTTCATAACTGCAAGTTCTTCTGCTGATAAATCTTTTACTTCAAAACCAGATTTGCTGCTCTGTAAAGACATAGTATCTCCTGTGCGTTGTTGTTATTTACTGTATATAATAATTATATATGGAAAATCTTCAAATGTCAAGAAAAATTTATTTTATAAGTATATATAATTAAGGATAAAAATGCAAGTTGAAAAAATTTCATTTGATGAGATTTCAGAAGTATGGGCATCAGATCTTTGGAAGGATAGACAGTCTCCTATAAAGCCTATGAGTTCCATGTTATTTCTTGGCGGGTATGATATGTCAATATACAATAATGCACCAACTTTTTTTGCTGTCAAAGAAGGAAACAAGATAGTAGCTGTGAATAGTGGACATATGACAATAGATGGATACTATAGAAGCAGAGGTTTATGGGTAGATCAAAATCATAGGCACAAAGGACATACTTATTCTCTGTTTAATGCATTATTTGAAGTAGCTAAATCTGAAAGGGCTAAATTTGTATGGAGTTTGCCAAAAGATAATTCAGTTGGTGCTTACCTTAAAAATGGGTTCCACACGGTAGGGGATTTGACGAATGATTTTGAATTAGGTCCACATTATTATGTATTACGACACGTTGATTAACATGTCTATGGGTAAAGTATAATTCTTTATTTGGATATAGATGAAAATCACCAGAAACATTTACATAACTCTCTGGATCACCACCAACTATTTTTTTACCGTTGATAGATTTTGAATAAAATTCAAATATATATTTTCCTTCTATTAAATTTTCATTATTAAAGTAATCTTTCCAGTTAAACTCAAATTCTTTTATAATTTTATCTTGACTGCTGTAATTAAAATCAATTAATATTGAATCTTGATAATTAATTATACTTGATAAGATTTTTTCATCAATTTGAGGCCATTTATGTAGAACTATTTCTTGAATTGCTGAAAAGATATCTGTCTTAAAAAACATAAAATATAACCACATAAAATTTTGTTTTCTAAACCTACCTTTTGATGTAGTATTAGAAATACCAAATAAAGTTCCCTTGTCTGATAATTTTGCCTTTAAACCGTCGTTGTAAATATCAAATGCTGATTCATCAACAAAAGCAGTAAGTTTATCAAATTTATTTCTATCTACAGTTGCATAATCATATAGTGTTGTATAAAATAAATGATAGTCAATTTTATATTCTTTTTGTAAAAACTTAGCAATATAAACAGTTAATTTCATTGAGTGAGCAGTTACCATTACATTTAAAATATGTTGCATTTGTTTCATCTCTTTTCCAGAAATTAAATTAGTTTCTTTTACAACTTCTAAATATTCAGACTCGTCTTCAGTATCTCCATCAAAAATTTTCCATCTTGTAGTTTTAAGGCCAAACTTTTTTCTGTATTCTAAACTGTAAAAATCAGCATTAGCAATTAATGATAATCTAAATGCTCTAATATCCATTGGATTTAAATCAAGTATTTTTCCTATACTTTTTAAAAATGTTTCTTTTGTTTGTCCTGGCATGCCATAGATTAAATCAGCGTACCATGGCAAGTTTTTTTCGTTCAGGTTTTTTACATGGTCCCATAAATCGTCCAGTTCGATGTTATCTCTTTTACTGGTAGTGATTGCGTCAGGTTCTAGAGTTTGTATACCAACTAACTCACCTTGAATTAAATTTTCTCGCATTAGTTTTTCTGTAATAATAAAGTTTCTATCTTTATTATTCTTTGAATGACTTACAAAGATTTGTTGTAATCTAGGATTTTCTACTTCTTTTCTTTTCTTAATGATATAATCTGTTAAATCAACATCTCTTGGCAAAATACCAAAATTAGCATCTGCAATGTTTACTTCATCAAGATTTTCAACTATCCAGTCAATTTCTTTTTTTAAACTTGCTTCATTGATTGGAGAAACTTTTTGTTTGGTGTATAATCCCCATGTACAAAAAGCACAATGATATGGACAACCTCTATTAGTTTCCCATATGCCTATCTTTCTAATACCTAATTCATCGCACTCTTGAAGTGCTTTATCCATATTTGAATTATTGAAGTATGCATCGAGTTCATACACTGGTGTTTTTTTAGACTTATAGCTTTTTGTCCATATGCTTTTAGAGTCAACTTTGATAGATAAGTTAGGAATTTCTGTAAAATCGTAGTCTCTATCAACGACTTTATTCACTATTGATAACCAAGCTTCTTCGCCAGGCCCATGAACAAATATGTCAAATACATCTTCTAAACCTAAGTCTTTGTATGCCCACAATTCTTGTGTTTCAACTGTTTCTGCTACAGCAGGACCTCCTGCGATAATAATGGAGTTTGGGTAAGCATTTTTGCATATTTTAGCTGCCTTTATACTTCTCTGAATACTCCAAGCATATAAAGAAAACCCAAATATGTGAATTTCTTCGTGTGAAGTTATAAGGTTAGATAGTTGCTTATTAAGTGGTTCTTTAGCTGTATGCCATATATACGGAAGGTATTTAACTTGTTTGTTTTTATCTTCTGACAGGTTTAAATCTGTCATTTTTTGAAGGACTGAACACACATATGGTAAAACCGGATGTTTATTACTAGTAAATGAGAAAAGTTGAATTATTGTTGTATTCATTCCCATTATTACCTAAATAAATAAGTACCTGGTATAATGTCATCTACTCCTAATCTTTGCTTGCATTTTAGGATGGTCATTTCATCTTGAAGTTTAACTTTAGGTTTGTCCCATCTATATCTATATGAAATTGGAATATCAAGTTTCTTATATTTTGATAAATCTATATAAATTTCGTATCTATAACTGTTAGGAGTATTAGGCCTAATATCATTATGAAGAGAGCTATTTGCTTTACTTATCAAGTCTAAATCAAACCAAGGAGTCATGTTACTACCTTTTCCGTTAAATAAAAGTGGAGTTTCGTTTATTGTTATTATTGTATTCTTTAATAACTTTTCAATGTTAGGTTCATAATTATCGTTAAATCTAAAACTTATCCTTCCTTTATTTGCTGGATAAAAGGACAAAGTAAAACCTATAAGATTCCTATTTGTTTTTTCTTTAAAATCGTTCTTAATAGACTTGCATAAATGATTTATATTTTTTATTTTCATCATGTAACCATTTGTATAAGATCTTCAACAGAAATAACAGCGGAATTATTATATTTAGTATATTTATTTTCCATTTGAGGACGCAACTTTTTTTTGTCTAAAGGTGAGAACATTTCTACACCAGTCCATTTCCATCTAGGGATTAAGCCTGGAAAGTATTTTTCATAAATCAATGGCTTCAGCATATACACATTATCAATAGGAGAACTAATAAATTGTTTTCTCCACAGTGTTACTATTTCATCATTTAAAAAAGAATAAACTTGTTCTGGGTTATGAATGTGAAATAAAGGACCGCCTTCTCTACCACTCATCATTAAGTGGCGTGATACTGTTGTTGTTTGTGGTTTAAACTTATATTTTATCTGCTTATCTTCTACATATAATGGTAGATCGCCGCCACATACTACGGGAAATTCGTCAAATTGATCTAACAACCATAATTGGAATGGTATTTGCGGGCTTATCATTTTATGTGTATCAGCATAACTCCACATATCAGTATGAAGAAATTCCATAGCATCTATTTCAAATAGATGATATTTTACATTATTTTTTTCACAAAATTTTATAGCTAATTTGTAATCATGAAAATTTAAATCATATCTCATTTTCATAATAGCAGCTCTTACTGGAATCTTTTGCTCAAGAAAAGAGCGTAAAGTAACCTCACTATCTATTCCTCCACTATAGCATACCATTATATAAGGATCCAAGCATTTACTCCACATATCTGTAGCAGCAAATAAACAAGCATCACGCCAAGACATATTTGTATGCTTGGCTTTGCCTAGTTTTGCTTGGTATAAATGAAAA
>MDTB01035739.1_pt1 | contig 28376 bp, 25 predicted proteins | sample 811161 | NCBI WGS metagenome assembly MDTB01 (sample SAMN05326650, study PRJNA326480) | marine metagenome | isolation source: seawater | place: Mediterranean Sea | collected 2009
ATGGGTTTAGGATTATCTATTGCTGGTTACAAGAGTATAATTGAAATGCAATTTGCAGATTTTGTAAGTAGCGGTTTTAATGCAGTTGTAAATAATTTAGCTAAGTCATATTATCGATGGGGGCAAAATTCAGATGTAGTTGTGCGAATGCCTTGTGGAGGTGGAGTGGGGGCTGGCCCTTTTCACTCTCAAACAAATGAAGCTTGGTTTACCCACACTCCAGGTTTAAAAGTTGTTTATCCATCTTCACCTTACGATGCAAAGGGTTTGCTTTTAACAGCTATAGATGATTGTAATCCGGTTATGTTTTTTGAGCATAAGGCACTCTATAGAAGTATTTCTGATTTTGTGCCAGATGGTTATTATAATATTCCTTTTGGAGAGGCAAACTTTATTAATAATGGAATGGATTTGAGTATTATTACTTATGGGATGGGCGTTCATTGGGTTTTAGATTACATCAGTAAAAATAGTGATATTTCAATTGAATTACTTGATTTACGAACTTTGATTCCTTTGGATAAAAAATCTATCGAGCATACAGTTAAAAAAACTGGTAAGGTTTTAATCTTACATGAAGATTCACATATTGGAGGATTTGGTGCTGATATTGCTTCTTTTATTTCCGAATATTTATTTGAGTATTTAGATGCTCCTATTTTTAGAGTCTCTAGTTTAGATACTCCTGTGCCATTTGCTCCTGATTTAGAAAAAACATATTTGGCTAATAGTAGATTAGCTGATTCGATTGTCAAACTGTATAAGTACTGATTTTTTTTGTAGCCACATAATTATATTCCAAAGTAGTATAAAAAATATATATACTAACTCTGCTACACCATAGCTTGGAAAAGGAATTAATAATAATGAAGATAATAGCATAAGGGATCCAGTAAGTACAGAAAATAACCCCTTTCTTACGTAAGAAATAGATCTAAAAATTCCAAACAAGAATACAAAAAAGTTATAGCTTAAAAAAAAGAATAATGCAGGTATGTGGTGAAATGGCCCAAAATTCATATTAATAACACCTGTGAAAAATAAGCATATGCTAGAAAATGTTAAAATCCAACGCAACCAAATTGAATACTTTGGTGTTTTGATAACTTTTTTAATTACAGTAGTTCCATTCCAAAAAATGGCTATTGAAAAGATTACAAGAGAACATGTGAAAATCAAACTTGTGTTTTGTAGAATTCCAAAGTATGAGACTGGATGTTTTCTAGGGTCAAATTCTGGAAAGAGATATAAGCATATTAAGGGAGAGACGAAACCCATTATTATAGAGAATGAGAGATAAACTTTTCTTATTTTTCTAATTGTGATTCTACTCATTCTAGATGTAGTTATTTGGTAATTATCTGTACTACATTTTTTAGGATTTTTGCTTCTTTTTCAATCGCTTTGTTTTTTAATTTATTTGCTTTTCTTATAATGGCCTTTTTTTCTTTCCCATTGTTATAATCTTTGATATTTATCATAACATTTAAATATCCTCCAATTACTGCTGACCTTGCACATAAAACTGCAACACCTACATCACTAACTGAATTGGGGTTACCAATATTTACTAAATTTTCAATAATATCCATAGATTGAAAAGAAGTTTCCATAATTGCTAGAGGTATGTTAATGGCGTTTAGTGTTGCTTTTTGAATTTCGTTTTCTTTTAGTTTTTCCTCTTGATTATTACTTGTTTTAATTCTAAATGCATCAAGAATTGCATTAAATGCCTCAGTATCTTTATCAACTAAATCTTCTAGTTTTTTAATAAATTTTTGTCCAGTATCTGCTAAAGTTGAAAATTTTTCCCATTTATCATCCCAACCTCTTTTATGACTTGATAGATTTGCTACCATCGTAGCTAATGCAGCACCTAATCCGCCAATATATGCAGAAATTGAACCTCCTCCAGGCGCAGGACTTTCAGACGCAGTTTCTTGTAAAAATTTAGTTAAGGAGAGTTGACATAGTTTTTTAACCTTTTCTTGAATTTTGTATTCAATGATTTTTTCATAAGGATTAAATGGCGCAATTTCATCTAATCCCATTGTTTTTTGAGCAATTTTAATAATTTCTTTATCCGAAACTCCTATAGATCTTTGTTGTTTTTTTAAAAAATATTTCCCTGCTTCTAATATCGAATTTAAGGGAATTAATCCAACTAATTCTGAACCGGTTACTCTAATGCCTCTGTTATTTGCTTTTTTACATACTTCATCAAATACAATATGAATAGGTGTTTCACTGATATTTGTTAAGTTCATAGATATTTGACTGATTCCGTATTCTTCTATAAACCAACCGATTGCTTTCACATGTTTTAAGCTGCCAGGTTTCCAGATTGTATTTCCATTTTTATCTTTTAGTATTTCTCCTGTTAAACTTCCATTTTTTCTAGCTATTCTACCTTTTTCTCTTATATCGAAAGCAATTGCATTAGCACGTCGTGTAGATGTTGTATTTAGATTGATATTGTATGCAATAAGAAAGTCTCTTGCACCAATTGCAGTAGCACCACTTTTTTTAATTATTTCTGAATTGATAGAACCAAAATCTGGTTCCCATTTTGATTGTTGCACTTTTTTTATAATATTTTCGTATTCTCCTTGCCTTATATCAGCTAAATTCTTTCTAAATTTTTTCTTAGCAGAATGTTCATATAGATAGACTGGAATTTTTAGTTCTTTTCCAACACGTGAGCCTAATTTTTCAGAATATTCAATAACCTCATTCATGGACATGCCTGACACTGGAACTAGTGGGCATACATCGGTTGCACCCATTCTTGGATGTTCACCGCTATGCTCTTCCATATTAATGAGCTCACTTGCTTTTTTAATTAATTTGAATGCAGCCTCAATCACATTATCAGGGTGCCCAACAAATGTAATAACAGTTCTATTAGTGGCACGCCCGGGGTCAACATCCAAAAGGCTAACTCCGTTAGTGTTTTTAACCTCATTAACAACTTGTTTTATTATTTCTTTATCCCTTCCTTCAGAAATATTGGGGACACATTCCATCAACTTGTTACTCATGAATTGTAATTGTTAATTAGCTAATTGTACAGATCCAAATGAAAACTTCTTGTCGCTTTGGTCATCGTTTTCAAGAGTTGGGTTTAAAATATATTCTAACTTATAAAAGTAGGTGCCTTCTTTACAATCTTTTCCGTTTTCAGTCTTTCCATCCCATGGATGATTATCATATGAGGATTCAAAGATTGTTCTGCCTATTCTATTATAAATTGTTACTCGATATGTTGTAGCTTCGCAGGTAATAGGTGATTCAATTGTTCTGTTTTCTTGATTGTTGGGGATTTCTGGAAAGTGGTCATTTTTCTCATCTCCGTTTGGAGAAAATCCATAAAACTCATTGTTTTTTTCCTTTGGGAATTCCCAGCTACAGGGTTCACAATCATCATATCCCTCATAAATACTAATCGTAATCCAATCAGATTCAATAATACCTTGAGAGCAATAATTGTCAATAGTAAAATAAAATGTATTACTAGAGTTAAGGTCGTAATTTGTATTGCTAATTGATATTTCTGGTGTGTCTGAATCAGTTATAGGTTCACCATTTATATACCATTGGTATGAAACATAGTTACTATTAGGACTAGTTCCAATAGCATCCGCAAATAGCGTAACGTCAGTATTCTCTTCGCATATAATAATTTGTTCCTCTGTATTATAATTATCTAAAGAAATTACAGGTTCACCTGGACTTTGAAACTCAATGTTAAAAGAACAGCTGACATTTGATTGATCTTCTAGGACTCCATTAAAATTAATTATAATAGATTCAGCATTTTGCATACAAGGGTCGTTGAAGTCAACTGAAAAGTAATAGTTGCCATCCTCTGCTCCAGTCCAGTCTTGACATTCTTGACCTTGATCGGTTGTGTATGACCATATAGCATCAACAAGTGGTTGTCCTTGAATAGAATTAGGTACTATAATTGTGCTTACAGTGTCATCACAAAAGAAAAGAACATTATTCACATCGTCATATTCTATTACAGGGTCATTAGATTCAGCAAATGTTTCAATCCATTCACATTGTCCGATTATATTATTGGTGTTTAAAAAAAATAAACCAAAAGACACTAAAATGAATTTCCAATTATTTAATATCATATTTTTTTTTTTAGCTGATTATACAAACTTAATAATTTGTTTCAGAATCATAATAAATTTTACCATTAATTATAACCTTATTAATAAAATTTTCCCCTATTGAGTAGGGAATGTAGCCTAAAGAAGGTATGTCATTTGTGATTATTAGATTAGCTTTTTTATGTTTTTGGATACTTCCTAATGACTCATTTACTTCCATCGCATAGGCACCATTAATAGTTGCTGCATTAAATGCTTCATTAGGATTCATTTTCATTTGAGTACATGCTAATGACATAATTAATGACATATTCCCTGATGGACATGATCCCGGATTACAGTCTGATGCAAGAGCTACAGGTAGTCCAGATTCAATCATCATACGTGCTGGTGGATATTTCAATCCCAGGAAATATGCCGTACCAGGAAGTAGTGTTGGAATAGTATTTGAGTTTTTTAATAATTCAATTTCTTTTTCAGATGTAAATTGCAAATGGTCTACCGAAATTGCATTATGTTTAACTCCTACTTGTATTCCGCCTGAAAAAGCTAATTCATTTGCATGAATCTTAGGTTTTAAGCCATGCTTTATACCTGCATGTAAAATTCTTTCAGTCTCATCTTTTGTAAAAAAACCTTTATCACAGAACACATCAATATAGTCAGCTAAATTCTGTTTTGATATTTCTGGTATCATTTCATTAATAATTAGTTGAGTATATTTCTCCTGAGAAATATTATTAGGAGTTGCATGTGCACCTAAAAAAGTAGCTTTAATCTCAATAGGATATTTTTCTTTGAGCATTTTAATAACACGAAGCATTTTAATTTCATCTTTTGTATTTAAGCCATATCCACTTTTTATTTCTATCGCACCAGTACCTAATTGCATTAATTTTTCTAACCTTTTTGCACTTTGCTTGAATAAGCTGTTTTCATCGGTTTCAGATAAAAGTTTAGCTGAATTTAGAATTCCACCTCCATTTTTTGCGATTTCCTCATATGAAAGTCCATTAATTCTGTCTATAAACTCACTTACTCTGTCTCCAGAATATACAATGTGGGTGTGACTATCACACCATGTTGGCATTATTATCCCATTGTTGGCGTCTATAATTTCAGTATTATTCCAATCTTCTATGCCTTGCCAATTATTCATTTCTCCAAAATCTATTATTTTGTCGTTTTCAATTACTAGCCAGCCATTATTAATAATTGAAATTTCATTTAATTTTTTTCCTTTTTTGATTTGGTTTTCCTTTTCAAAAGAGGTTCCAACAATCTGTTTTATATTTTTTATTATTTTTTTCATAATTAGTTGAAAAGATAAGCAAACTAAATTAAAGAGTGATGAAATTGATATATTTGTTATTATGTCATCAACAATTGGAAAATTATATAGATTAACTACGTTTGGAGAATCTCACGGTAAATATATGGGTGGAGTGATTGATGGCTGTCCATCTGGTTTGATGATCAACATTAATAAAGTTCAAGATTATTTAAATAAAAGACGTCCAGGAAGTGCACAAATATATAGTCAACGAAATGAGTATGATGAGGTTGATTTTGTGTCTGGTATTATAAATGGTAAAACTTTAGGTTCTCCCATAGCCTTTTTGATTAAGAACCAAAATCATATAAGTAAGGATTATTCTGAGTTTAAAAATGTATATAGACCCTCACACGCAGATTATACTTACGAAAAAAAATATGGTATTAGAGATTATAGAGGAGGTGGAAGGTCTTCTGCCAGAGAAACTGTTAACTGGGTGGTTGCAGGTGCTATTGCTAATCAGATTTTAAATTCTAAAAATATATATATTTATTCATATGTTTCTGCAATTGGTGAGTTGTTACTTAATCAGCATTATAATACTTTGAGTTTAAAAAATATTTACGATAATAATGTGCGTTGTCCATCTAAAAATATTGCTACTAAAATGGAAAATCTTATTAGAGATTGTCAAAGCAATGGGGATACGATTGGTGGAAAAATTTCTACTGTTATAAAAGGATTGCCTGTTGGGCTAGGGGAGCCTGTTTTTCATAAATTAAATTCAAGTTTAGCAAGAGTCATAATTGGTATTAATGCATGTAAAGGCATTGAGTTTGGGTCGGGTTTTTTAGGTGCCTCAAGGAAAGGTTCTGAAGAAAATGATCAATTTTTTGTAGACTCAGACTCTGTGAAAGTTAAAACAAATAACTCGGGGGGTATTCAAGGAGGCATTTCTAATGGCCAAGATGTGTTTTTTAATTGTGCTTTCAAACCGGTTTCTACTATTATGAAGTCACAGTCAACGTTAAATAGTGAGTTAAAAGAAGTAGATTTTTTACCATCTGGTCGTCATGACCCATGTGTGGTCCCTAGAGCTGTTCCTATTGTATCTGCATTAACTGCAATGGTTGTCCTAGATTATTATTTATTAAGTAAAACATCAAAATTATCTGATTTATGAAAAAATTAAGTTTACATTGGAAAATTATCATTGGAATGCTTCTTGGAGTTTTTTGGTCTCTTTTGGGCAGTATGTTTGGCTGGTCTGATTTTACAATTAAGTGGATTAGTCCATTCGGCGATATATTTATTAATCTTTTAAAATTAATTGCAGTACCACTTGTTTTATTTTCTGTGATAAAAGGTGTGTCAAGTATTTCAAATATTTCCTTGTTAGGTAGAATGGGGTTTAAAACTCTAGCTTGTTATCTATTTACAACTGTTATGTCAATTTCCATAGGTTTATTGCTAGTAAATACTATTAAGCCGGGTGAATTCATTGCTTTAGATCAACGTGTAGCTAATAATGCTTCTTATGTTGAATTCAAAAAAAATGGTACAGTTGTAGATGGTTTTATGTCTGAAAAATTAGAGCTTGCAGAAAATCAAAAAAACAATAGTCCACTGCAATTTGTCATTGACATGGTTCCATCTAATATATTTATGTCATTAACTAATAATAAATTAATGCTTCAGATTATATTTTTTGCAGTTTTCTTCGGTGTGATTTTAGTTATGATTCCAAAGAATCATGCCGCACCAATTACTCACTTAAATGATGCATTTAATACTATCTTTCTTAAAATGGTTGAAGTGGTGATGATGGCAGCGCCATTTTTTGTTTTTGCATTATTAGCAGGAGTAATGGCTAAAATTGCAGGTGATAATCCAAAAGGTGTTATTGAGGTTTTTAAAGGTCTAGGGGTTTATTCTATTGTTGTTTTTTTAGGATTATGTTTAATGGTTTTTGTTATTTATCCATTGATTATTTACAATTTTAAAAAACTTAACTATTTTGATTTTTTCTCATCAATTGCTCCTGCTCAAATGTTAGCTTTTTCTACATCCTCAAGTGCTGCTACTTTACCAGTTACGATGGATTGTGTGAATAAAAATTTAAATGTTCCAAATCGGGTTTCTAATTTTGTTTTGCCAATAGGTGCCACTGTGAATATGGATGGAACTAGTCTTTATCAGGCTGTTGCAGTAGTTTTTTTAGCCCAAATGCATATGGTAGATTTAAGTATTTCACAACAACTTATAATTGTTTTTACAGCAACTATGGCATCTATTGGGTCTGCTGCAGTACCAAGTGCAGGATTAATTATGTTAATTATTGTTTTAGATGCGGTTGGATTAAATCCAGCTTGGATCAGTATTATTTTCCCTGTAGATAGATTACTGGATATGTGTAGAACAGTTGTAAATGTGACTGGAGATGCAACTGTTGCTTCAGTTGTATCAACTTTAGAGGATTAGTAAATTATCTTTTTTGCTTAATTCTAGCACTTTTCCCTGTTCTTTGTCTCATGTAGAAAATTCGTGCTCTTCTTACTTTTCCCAATTTATTTACTTCTATTTTTTCGATAAATGGTGAATTAACTGGAAAAATTCTTTCAACACCGACTCCATTTGATATTTTACGAATTGTAAAAGTTTCTGTTAAACCAGAGCCTTTCCGTTGAATCACATCTCCTTTAAAGAATTGTGTTCTTTCTTTTTCACCTTCTTTAATTGTGTAGAAAACAGTTATTGTATCTCCTGCTTTAAATTCAGGATTTTGCTTACTAGAAATTAAATTTTTTTCAATATCTGAGATTAATGAGTCCATAGTCAAGTTGTCTTTAGAGTTTGCAAAAATAATTATCTTTTTATGATTTTCAAGAAAAAAAATAATTTATTAATCATTTAGTAGGTCTGGTCTTCTTTCAAGGGTGCGTTGAATTGATTTTTTTTCTCTCCATTCTGCAATTTTTTTTTCGTCACCAGAAAGTAATACTTTTGGAACATTATGATTATTATAACAAGCGGGTCTCGTGTAAATTGGTGGGGATAGAAGTTTGTCTTGAAACGAATCAGATAGTGCACATGATGAATTATTCATAACACCAGGTATTAGTCTTATTATCGAGTCACATAAAACCATTGCAGGTAATTCACCCCCTGTTAGCACATAATCTCCAATGGAAATCTCTTTATCTATAAACAGATCTCTTACTCTTTGGTCTATGCCTTCATATCTTCCACAAAGTATTATTATGTTTTTAAGCTGAGACATTTGATTGGATATTTTTTGATTTAGTTTTTCTCCATCGGGAGACATAAACACTACTGCTTGATATTCTCTTTCATTTTTTAATTGTTCAATACAATTAGCTATGGGTTCAATCATCAGAACCATTCCACCGCCTCCACCGTAAGAGTAGTCATCAATTTGTTTCTTTTTGTTATTAGCGTATTTGCGCAAATCATGAACATGTATTTGAACAGTTTTGTTGCTTACAGCTCTTGCTATAATTGATGTTTGAAATGGTGCTTTTAACACCTCGGGAAGTGCAGAAATAATATCTATTCTCATAAGTGTTTAAATTTAACACTAAATTATAAATAAAGTGTTTTTTTTGTTAATTTTTACTATTGACACAATGTCAGTTTGTTTGTGTAAAGGAATAATAATCAGTAAGTTAGTGTATTTGGGTTAAATAAATAATAAAGTGTTTTTTTTGAGTTTTTATTTTTACTAAAAATCTATTAATTTTGAATAATTTTAAATTTTTAACATCTAAATGTAATGTTAAGATATGTTTTTTTAGTGTGTTCATTTTGTTTTATTAATTGTCAATTATTTGCTCAAAATATTAATTTTTTAAATTTATTTACAAGCACTCAAATTAAAGCTGCAAATACAGCAAAAGCAGTTTCATATTTGTCAATCGAAGAAAAAAAAGTATTTCTTATTATTAACTTAGCAAGAATGAATCCCCAAATCTTTAACGAAGTATTAATTAATTATAAAGGAATTCCAAATTATTCAAATGATTTTATTCAAAATCGTAAATATGTGCGTTCTCTTTCTAAAAATTTACTTGAAATCGAGGCATTGGAGCCTATTTATCCAAGCAAAGAGTTATGGCTGCTAGCTAAATGTCATGCGATTAAGTCTGGTAAAAAAGGTTTGTTAGGTCATAAAAGAACTGGATGTAAAGAATTAGTCTATCGTCAATCAGAATGCTGTAGTTATGGTCTTGAATTTGCTGTAGATATAGTAATACAATTATTAATTGATCACAATATTGTTGACTTAGGTCATAGGAAGATTATTCTCGATAAAAGACAAAGATATTTAGGAGTCTCTATTAAAAGTCACAAACAATATAGATACAATGCAGTTTTAGATTTTTCTTTTTAATTAATTAAAGATGAATTACTTCATCAAATGCAACAGCTGTTGCTTCCATAACTGCTTCGCTCATTGTTGGGTGAGGGTGTACAGTTTTTAAAATTTCATGACCTGTTGTTTCAAGTTTCCTTGCTGCTACAATTTCTGCTATCATTTCAGTTACATTGAAACCAATCATATGAGCGCCTAATAGTTCCCCATATTTTGCATCATAAATCATTTTTACAAAACCTTCTTTTTTCCCAGAAGCACTAGCTTTTCCTGATGCAGAAAAGGGAAATTTACCTACTTTAATGTCAAAGCCGTTATTTACGGCTTCTTTTTCTGTCATTCCTACAGAGGCAATTTCAGGTGAACAATATGTACAACCTGGGATATTATTATAATTTAGCGGTTCAGGATTATGTCCGGCAATTTTCTCAACACAAATAATAGCTTCTGCAGAAGCAACATGGGCCAAAGAAGGACCAGAAACAACATCACCAATCGCAAAATGATTAGGCAGATTAGTTTCGTAGTATTCATTTACAGTAATTTTTCCTTCACTTGTAGCTATATTTAACGATTCTAAGCCTATGTTTTCAATATTGGAGACAATTCCTACAGCAGATAGCAATTTAGTTGCCCTTATGTTCTCTTTTTTATTTTTTCTATTTATTTCAACATGAACAGATTGTTGTTCTATGAGTACTTTATCAACTGAAGTCTCTGTAAGAATTTCAATGCCATTTTTTTTGAAAATTTTCTCAAGTTCTTTAGAGATATCTCTATCTTCATTAGGAACAATTGAAGATTGATATTCTACAATTGTTACCTTAGTGCCAATTGCATTATAAAAATATGCAAACTCAACTCCAATTGCACCTGAACCAACAATTATAATTGATTCTGGTTTTTCTTTTAAGTTCATTGCTTCACGGTAACCAATAATATGTTTGCCGTCTTGTTTTATATTTGGAAGTTGTCTAGATCTAGCTCCTGTTGCAATAATTATGTTTTTGCCTGTGTATGTTTCAGATGAATTATTTTGACCAATAACCTCTATTTTGTTTTTATCTATTAAAGTTCCATGACCATAAATAACAGATATTTTATTTTTTTTCATTAGAAAATTGATTCCTTTACTCATGTTATCTGCAACATTTCTACTTCTTTGTATGATGTTTGGAAAATCAGGATTTGCTTTTTCAATATTTATTCCAAAGTCATTTGCATTTTTAATGTAGTCATATACTTGAGCACTTTTTAGGAGCGCCTTGGTCGGGATACACCCCCAATTTAAACAAATTCCACCAAGGTTTTCTTTTTCAATAATTGCGGTTTTTAATCCTAATTGTGATGCTCTGATTGCAGCAACATAACCTCCAGGACCGCTTCCTAAAACTATAATATCAAAATCCATGTTTTTTCTTTTTAATTCTCAAATATAATTATTTAGTCATTGCAATTACAGATATTTCAATATTTACATTTTTTGGTAAACAGCTAACCTGAATTGTTTCTCTAGCTGGATATGGAGGTTGAAAGTGTTTTTCGTAAACCTTATTAACTTTGTCGAATTTGCTCATATCTTTTAAGAAGATGGTGCATTTAACAATTTCATCCATTGAACATTCTTTTTCTTTTAAAATGTTTTGGATATTTTTTAAAACCATATTTGTTTCTGACTCTATTGAGTCTGTAATTATTAAATTTGTTTTTGGATTAATTGCAATTTGTCCAGATAAATATATCATATTGTTTGCTATAATAGCTTGACTGTAAGGACCAATTGGAGTTGGTGCATTGTTTGAGTAGATTTTCTGTTTCATAATTAAAATATTTTTCGAAATTTACAAAATATATGAAACTACTAATAATTGATAATTACGATTCATTTACATTTAATTTAAGTCACATTTGTCAGCAATTTATTAATCATGTTGATGTTATCAGAGTTGATTGTATTGATGTAAGTCAGGTTGAACAATATGACAAAATTATCTTATCTCCCGGTCCTGGTTTACCCTCGGTTAAACTTATAGAAATTATTAATAAATTTTATCAACATAAAACAATTCTTGGGGTTTGTTTAGGTGCTCAAGCAATTGCTGAGGCACTAGGTTGTAGTTTATATAATATGAAACAAGTTATGCATGGTAAAAAGTCTGTTATTTCTATTGTAGACGAAAGTCATAAAATATATAGATCTTTAGAAAAGAATATTACAGTTGGTAGATATCATTCTTGGGCTATTGATTTATCAAATAATAAATGTCTTATACCAACCGCTTTTGATGAATTTAATATTGTGATGTCATTTAGACATGAAAATTATTCTTTATGTGGCGTACAATATCATCCAGAGTCGATTTTAACAAATTTTGGCGAGCATATTTTAAAAAACTGGCTTACAGACTAATAATCATAAAAACTTTTCTTCTTTGTTAATTTCAAATCTTGAAGTATTGATGATTTGACTCTGATTGCAAAATTATAACTTTGGTGAAATCCTAAAGGAATCCAGTTAAAGGTCATCTCCCAACAATGTAAATCACGGTAAATATCTATTGATGTATAAGTAAAGTCTCGATTTTTTAAATCATATCCAGAACGAAATCCAACTTTCCACTTTTCAGTGATATTAATATCACCGTTAAAATTAATTGACTGAATTATATTTTTCTCAATTCCGGGCTTGTTATATGAGAAATTATAGTATAATTTTAGCGACCAGGGGACTGAAAAATCTACAAAATAATCGATATTTTCATTTATATAGTTTATTTCATCATTGGTCAGCGGTTCTGATTGTTTTTTGATTTTTGAATTATTTAAATCAAAACTGATGTCAAAATTTACATTAGTTAATCTTCCAATTTGTCCATTTTTTAATAAAAGTTCGTCAACTTTTATACCATTTTCGTTTAATTTATAAGGATCTAATGAACTGTTTAATTTTAAAATTAATTTATTAAATAATTTTGTTCTAAAATTCATATTAATATTACTTAAACGTAGACTGTCAGCTGCATGATTATAGCTGTTATTTATACTTAGATTTTCAATAATTTTTATTTTTTTTTCTTCTCCGTTTTTATTAATTTTTAACTCAAGATTATTATTAAAATTAACACTAAGTAGATTTTGTTTTATTGAACTTGGAATACCGTAAATACCGCCTTGAAAATAAGAATATGTTTCAGTTTGATTATCAGTTTCTAGCTCACTATATATTCCAAATTTTTCATCCGAGAAGTCAGGTTTATAAGTATATGTTAGTGAAGGTGTTAAAACATGTCTAAATTTTTTCTTTTTAGTTGAATAAAAACCATAAATTTTTGTGTTAATTTGAGTGGAAAATCTAAATTCTCTTAATGCCCAGAAACCCCCTGTTGTATCTGTATTGATTAATTGATTTTGAGAATCCCAACTTTTTTCTTTTTTTGTAAAGTACCATCTCTCACTATATTGAATAGAAGGATTTACATTAATGTATTTAAACAAATTAAATGATGTAGATATAGGAATACTATGTTTTACCCCATTTTTCAGATTTTGATTTGTATTTTTAAAAATTAGACTATCAGGGGCTGATAATGTGTTTTTAGCATTTAAACTATAGCTAATACCTAAGTTTTTGTACCATGTTTTTTTGATAGAATTTTTAAAAGGGAACAGTCTATTAATAGAAAATAATAATTCCGGCATGGTTAAGTCAACTTGTTTATTTATCGTATTTTGATTGTGTCGCATATTGACCGAAAGGTTATAAGGTTTATTGTCCCAACTTCTTTGAAAAGATATGTTTGAACTTAATGTATTTTGAAGATAGTCTGCATTATATGCATTGTTACGATTATAAGTACTACTTGCCAAATTAACCAATGCAGAGAATTGATTGTTGGGATGTGACTTAGGGTCTTGTTTATGTTGCCAGGTTATTTTAAAATCTTTTGCCAAACTATAGTTTGGCATATTAGGCTCACTAATTTTTGTTTTAGCATAATTAATTCTAATACTACCATTATACTTGTATCTCTTTTTATATTGAGATGTTTTACTTATTCTCCAACTACCTTTAGTATATATATCTCCAGTTAGTGATAAATTTAGATATTCATTAATACTAAAGTGATAACCTAAATCTCTTAGATGATAACCCAAAGTTGTAGATTCACCATATGTTGGCATAATAATTCCAGAGGATCTTTCATTTGTAATTGGAAAAATACCAAAAGGAATAACTAGGGGAGTTGGTAAATCGCCTAATATTAAATTTGCTGGTCCTGTAATAATTTTTTCACCTGCAATTAATTTTAATTTTTTCGCATTAATAAAAAAATGAGGTTCATCTAAATCACATGTTGTATATTTACCATGCTTTAAATAATATGTTTTTTCATCTTCTTTTTTTATTTTATCTCCATGTAAAAAACCTCCTTCTTCCTCTGTCAAAAGTGTAGTTATTTTTGCTTTTTTAGTCTTATAATTATAGATAATAGTATCAGCCCTATAGATTTTATTGTCATCTTTTAGTATAGGTGTATTAATGTAGTTTCCTAATGTATCATATGTGCCAATTGCATACAATATGTTCTTATTGAAATCAATAGATATGAAACTTGAATTTAATTGAGTCTTATTGTAATTTACTTTTGCATCCTTATAAAGGAAAACTTTACTATTTTTTAGATCATATATAATTGAATCTTGTGCAAAATATGTTAAATCTGAAGGTGGATTTTTTTGACAAAATAATATAGATGGAATACATAGTACTACCATCATTAATAATTTAAAATATTTTAATCGAATTTTCAAAACTTTATTTATATTAACCTAATTACGTGATTATTTTAATAAGTGAAACGCTTTATTCTACTATTTCTTACACTTTTAATTGTTCATTCCTTTGTGTTTGCACAAAATAATGAATTAGGAATTAATAAAATAGTTATTGATCCAGGTCATGGAGGAAAAGATCCTGGTAACGGTGGAACAGGACGTTATCATAATACCGAAAAGGATGTAGTTTTAGATATTTCATTATTATTAGGAAAATATTTAAAATATGCGTTTCCAGAAATTTCTATTATTTATACAAGAGATTCTGATACTTTTGTTAAGTTATCAGAAAGAACAAGGATTGCTAATGAGGCACAAGCCGATTTATTTCTCTCAATTCATTGTGACGCTTTTCACGATCAAAAAGTGTATGGTTCAACTACTTATGTGATGGGTTTGCATAAAACAGAAAGTAATTTAAATGTTGCTATAAGGGAGAATTCATCAATTTTAATGGAAAATAATTATGAAGCTAACTATGAGGGTTTTAATCCGTCAGAACCTGAATCTTATATTGCTCTTTCAATGTACCAATCTAATCATTTGTATAACAGTTTATTAATTGCTAGTAAAATTCAAAATCAATTTAAAACACGCGTAAATAGAAAGGATAGGGGAGTAAAACAAGCTGGTTTTATGGTTATTAGTAGAGCTACGATGCCTAGTGTTTTAATAGAATTGGGATTTTTAACCAATAAGGTCGAAGAAGACTTTTTAAACTCTAAAAATGGAAAAATTTATATGGCATCAGCAATCTTTAGAGCAATCAAAGAATATAAATTAGAACTAGAGGCATTGATTTTAGAAAATTACACATCTAAAAAGGAAACTCATGAATTATATTTCAGTGTGCAATTTCTTACTTCAGTCACACCAGTAGATTTCCAGGGTCTATCAATTCAAAATCATGAGTTAATAAATAGTTTTCATGATGGTGATTTTTACAAATATAGTTATGGAAAAGTAGAGACACTAAAAGAAATAAATTCTTTAAAAGAACAATTGCTTTCATATGGCTACAATGATTTTTTTACTATAGCAATTTTAAATGGAGATAAAATATCATTAGCAGATGCATTATTAATTTTAAAGTAAATTTGTATATTCTAAAAATAAAAATCGAATTGTGAAAAAATCTAATGAATTATTAATAGGGATATTTACTTGTGTCTTGTTAGTTGTTTTATATTGGGGAGTCAATTTTTTAAAGGGCGAGAATTTATTTTCCAATAAAAAATTTTTCTATGCTGTTTATGAAAATGTTGATGGATTAACTATATCTAGGCCTGTTACAATTAATGGTTTTAAAGTAGGTCAAGTCGCTAATATCGATTTTAACTCCAATAATGCAGATTTAATTGTTGAAGTTGCCATCGAAGAAGATATTCCATTTTCAACTAATTCAATTTTAGAAATTTATGATTCTGATATTATGGGTTCCAAATCTTTAGAATTAAAATTTAAATCTGGAAATCAAATGGCAAAAAGTGGTGATACTTTAGTAGGTTCCATCGCATCTGGTTTGACAAGTGAAGTGACTGAGCAATTTGGGTCTGTTAAAATAGGTTTAGATCAATTGATAATTTCATTTGATAATGTTTTAAAAGAAATTGAAATTTTATCTTCCACTGCTAACAGATTATTAACTAATAATGAAAATCAGCTTTTAGCAAGTGTTAATAATATTGAGTCAGTATCCAGTGTGATTGAATCACACACTAAATCCATTGATAAAATAATACTTAACTTTTCTCAAATTACAGATAGTCTTTCACAAATTGAATATGTGTCTATTTCTAATAATATGTTAAAAATCTCAAAACAGTTAGAATCAATACTTGAAAATGTAAATAATGCTGAGGGTACTTTCGGAAAAGTGTTACATCAGGATTCTATTTATAATAATCTAAATAAAGTTATTAATAGTATGGATAATTTGTTAGTTGATATACAAAATAATCCTAAAAAATATATTAATCTGTCTATATGGGGCAATGATAAAAAAAATAGTAAATAGTAGATATATTTTTATAACTAGTTGTATCTTTAATTACGTATGTTTTCAATAGCTAGTTTTTTATTTATTATTATTTTTTTAAGCTCCTGTTTTCTTTTTTACAGGAATATAAAAATCATTATTCGCAATATTTATCTTGGTAAAAATCCAGGTGCTTTTGAAGACTCTAAGGAAAGATGGAAGCAAGTTTTCTTTATAGCTTTTGGTCAAAAAAAAATGTTTAAAAAACCTTTGGTTGCAATTTTGCACCTATTTGTTTATGTCGGTTTTGTTATAATAAATTTGGAAATTATTGAAATTATTCTTGATGGTATTTTTAACACACATCGTATTTTATTTGCTCCTAAATGGGCAAATGTATATCGATTTTTTATTAATTTTTTTGAAGTTTGTGCAGTATTAGTTTTAGTATCTGTTATTATATTCTTATTGAGAAGAAATGTTATAAAAATAAAACGATTCTTCAATGAAGAAATGAAAGGTTGGCCGACTCTAGATGGGAATTTAATTTTAATTTTTGAAATATTTTTAATGTCTGCCTTTTTAACTATGAATTCAGCTGATTTGGCTTTGCAACAAACATCTTTATCACATAAATATCCCAATACTGGTGATTTTCTTATAAGTGGATTGTTTTCCTCTTTCTTAGCCGAACAACTATCTGTAAAATCGCTTTTTATTTTAGAAAGGTTTTGTTGGTGGTTTCATATAATTGGTATTTTTGGTTTTTTAAATTATCTCGTAATTTCTAAACATCTTCATATTCTTTTTGCTTTTCCAAATACATATTATGCTAATTTAAAACCTAAGGGCCAGTTTACGAATATGCAATCAGTAACTAAGGAGGTTAAAAGTATGTTAGATCCTAATATTGATCCATTTGCGGAAACATCTTCAACACAGACTAGTGTAGAAAGATTTGGAGCAAAAGATGTGACAGATTTAAACAGAGTGCAAATTTTGAATGCATATTCATGCACCGAATGTGGTCGTTGTACTGCTGAGTGTCCTGCTAATGTTACAGGAAAAAAACTTTCTCCAAGAAAAATTATGATGGATGTGCGTGATAGAATTGAAGAAGTTGGTCGCAATTTAGATCAAAATAAATCTTTTAATGATAAGTCTCTTTTACATGATTATATTAAGCCTGAAGAGTTGTGGGCTTGTACATCCTGCAATGCATGTGTTGAAGCGTGTCCTTTAAATATAGACCCTTTGTCAATTATTATTGACATGAGAAGATACTTAGTGATGGAGCAATCACAAGCACCAAGCGAACTAAATACAGTTTTCTCAAATATTGAAAATAATGGTGCTCCATGGCAGTTTGCTGCTACTGATAGATTAAATTGGAAAAATGATGAATAATATAAAATTAATAAATAAGACTATCGAAGGAAAAGATATTAGTCCAGTTTTACCTCTAGAAGTTAAAAACTATCTTATAGATATTGATGGTACTATTTGTGATGATATTCCTAATGAACAAGCTGAAAGAATGTCTACAGCTAATATTTACCCTGAGGCTTTAGAAACTTTAAATAAGTGGTATGATCAAGGTCATATTATTACTTTTTTTACTTCAAGATTAGAGTCTCATAGAAGTATAACTGAAAAATGGTTAAAAGAACATGGCTTTAAGTATCATGGATTATTAATGGACAAACCACGCGGAGGAAATTATCATTGGATAGATAATCACATGGTTAGAGCGACAAGGTATGATGGGAAATTTACCGATTTAGTAGAAAAAAATGTAAAAATTCAGGTTTTTAAATAATATGGGAATAACTGTTAAAACAATGTCTGATATGTTTGCAAAAGGTGAAAAGCCTGAAATTTTATATTGGGTTGGATCTGCGGGTAGTTTTGATGATAGAGCAAAAAAAATAACACGTTCTTTTGTTAAAATAATGAATCACGCAAAAGTAAATTTTGGTGTTTTAGGAACTGAAGAGTCTGCAAGCGGTGATGTAGCTAAACGTGCTGGCAATGAATTTCTTTTTCAGATGCAAGCATTAATGAATATTGAGATTTTAAATTCTTACAATATACAACGTATTGTAACAACTTGTCCTCATGATTACAATACACTTAAAAATGAATACAAAGATTTAGGTGGTATTTATGAAGTTCTCCATCATACTGAATTTATTTTTGAATTAATTAAGGAAAACCGACTTACACTTTCTGAAAACTTGAAAGACATGAGGCTTACATATCACGACCCTTGTTATTTAGGCAGAGGGAATAGTATTTTTGAAACCCCTAGAAAATTATTAAAAAGCTTAGGTGTTCAATTAATTGAAATGAAGCGTTCTAAGCGCACTTCTTTTTGTTGTGGGGCTGGTGGCGCTCAAATGTTTAAAGAGCCAGAAAAAGGGAAACAAGACATTAATATTAATAGAACTAAAGAGGCTCTTGATACTAATGTTGATGTCATTGCAACTGCATGTGCTTTTTGCAATACAATGATTACTGACGGTGTTAAATTTTTAGCTGAGGGATCTGTTGATGTTTTAGATGTTACTGAGTTGATTGTTAAATCGGAGAATTTATAAGATGCTCACTTTATACTCGGAACTTCCTAGTCACTCTAAAGCATTTATTTATCAATCTAATAAAGAACTTAATAAAAAAGAATTATCTCAAATTAAAAATTTATTAATAGATTTTTCTAATAATTGGCAAACACATGGCAAGCCAGTATATAATACATTTAAGCTATTTAATCATTTTATATGTTTTTTTGTTGATGAGTCGTCATATACCACAAGTGGTTGTTCTCTTGACTCAATGGTTGGCTTAATCAAGTCTATTGGTATTAAATTTAATATTGATTTTTTTAATCGTAATAACATTGCGTTTATTGATAATATGCAAATTAAATTACTATCTATTAATGACTTTAAAGATTTGATACAACCTGATATTATTGTATATAACAATTTAGTCAAAACTAAATCAGAATTTGAGTCTTCTTGGAAGTCCCCGGTTCAAGAGACTTGGTTGAGTAGATACTTGTGAAAATTAAGCATAAAAAAAGGCTCCATATGGAGCCTTTTTTATTTCTAGTTACTTGTTACTTATTAAAAGAATAAGCTAAAGTTGATACCTGCAACAAACTCTGAGCCTGAAAGATCAGTAGTTTCTGCACCCATCATACCTACAAGAGATCCATTAGCACCATCTGTTGCTGGAGAAGTTCTTTCACCATCAACAATTAAGTCTAAATGAACAAATGGTTCTACTGCAAAGTGCTCTCTCCATACTAAAGTGTAACCCATACCAAATCTCACGTGAGATGACTGAGTTCTTGTTTGAAGAACCATATCCTCCTCAGATACGTTACCATTAATATCGAATACTGGAACGTCTTCTGCCCAAGTTTCAGTTTGAGTAGTTCCACTATTTAAGCTAACTTCCATAAATAGATTTCTAGCTGCATAATATCTTGCAAATACACCAAACATTCTTGTATTGTTTGTAAGTGTGTAGTCACTGTGCTCGCCAGTAACAACGAAACCACTTGGAGAAGTAGCAGATGGAGTTAAGTATCCTGCAAAAGCTGGAAAGTACTCATCATCAGTGTCGAAATGAATTTCAGCACCAATTGCTAAACCATCTTGGATAAAATATCCAACTCTTGGAGTTATACTCCAATCTGTCCATTCAGTTTCAGAAAATTGACTTCCTGCACCTAATAGAACAGTTCCTTTTTTTGTTTGTGAGTTTGCTGAAAATGTTATTAAACATAGAGTAGCAAACATTAAAATAAACTTTTTCATAGTAATAATAATTATATAATTTTCTTAGTTAACAGGGACAAATATATATTAAAAAATCTACAACAAGAACTTTTTTATGTTTTATTCTACTTTTTTTATTAAAAAAATACGCTTTTTAACAACTTTCAATATGTTTTACAGATTGGAAGTGTACAATTTACAGTTTATTTATTCCGTAATTTAAATCCGTTTAAATACATTTGATTACTGTTATAGCTATTTGATTCATCTTTTTCAATTTCATAATAATTTGACTCAATTTCTTGATTGCATAAGATGTTTTCTAGTAAATTCTCATTAAATAATAATTTAATTTTTCCCGCATTAACATTATTAACACCTATTGACTCATTATTGTTTTCAAAATATTTCATCATACCATTACCTTTTAATTCGAAGAAGTTTATTTGATTTTGTATAAAACTCCCTTCTAAAATTTTACCTTTTATTTGATGGTATAAACTTGTTGTGTCCTCAGGGGCTATAATAAATGGGTTTTCAGCAATAAACATACTATCAATGTTATTATTTAAAAAATATATTTCAATTTCATCACCCGTAAGTTGAATATCTTTAAACCAAAGTGCAGGTTCATTTATCATTTTCATTTTAGTATAATTAGAATCGAAGGTCAATTTTTTACACTTCCCATATAGTTCATTCCCTAATATTTTTACATTATTATTAATTTCTGCATATTTTTTATTATCATCTATAATTATAGTGTCTCCTCTTATATTAGTCGAGTCATTATTGTTTAATAATTCTACATATGAATTTTGAGTTACAGTAGAAATCTCATTTTCTTGAACTAATCGGTCGCCAAAAATAGATATATTATTGTCAGATTTAATTGATATTTCATCTTTAAAATAACTTATATTTTTATTTTTTTTTTAAATAATTAGCTTTAATAGTTGTACTGTCTGATATAATTGTTAGACCCTCGAGTATTTCAAAATCATTTGAGTTTCTTAAATTTCCCTTTTGACATTCAATTAATATATTTTCATAGTTAATAGAAGTTGGACCAAAAAAAACAACTAAACTGTCTTTATTTATCATATTTTCTGTATACATGGTTAGACTATCACTAATTAGTTTAATATTTTGAGAGAATATTGATTCTTCCTTTTTTAAATGATAAATAAATTCTTCACTAGAAATATTATAATACATATTTTCAACTATTCCTTTCTTCCAGTATTTGATAATTTTTTGTTTAAAATCATATTGAATGAAATCTCCAAAAATTGAAATATTATTAGTACTTAATTGACTGTTCTTGTAGAAAATTATTGTATTTAATCTTTCATTTATTTTAATTGAATCACTTAAACATTTAAGAGTGTCATTAAAAAATGAAACATTGCCCCAAGCTCTAACATCATCATTATGTTTATTAATTGTTATTGTGTCACATTGAATTTTTAAGTCAGAGTATTCTATCATAACATCACCGCAAAATTTTTGAAAAATAGTATCATTAATCTTTATCTGCTCTAACTTATTTGACTCTATAACATGAATTTTACTCTGGCAAAAGAGAGAGTTTGAATTAATTAAGAAAAAAACAATATAGAATAATATACTAGGAGAAGTCCATTTTTTCATCTAAATATTGTTTGAGATCTGTCAGGACCTATCGAAATAATAGAAACTGGAACTTTGAGCTCATTTTCTAGAAATGAAATAAACTTATTAAATTGAGATGGTATTTCATCTTTTGAAGTAATATTTGAAATGTCTTCTTCCCAACCTTCTAGTGTAACATATACAGGGTTTAGTAATGATTGATTTAAATCATATGGTAGGTGAGTGACTTCTTGTCCCATATAGTTATATGCAACACAAACTTTAATAAATTTAAAGCCACTTAAAACATCGGACTTCATCATACTAAGTTCAGTAATCCCATTAATACTAATTGCATATTTTAAAGCAGGTAAATCAAGCCAGCCACATCTTCGAGCTCTTCCAGTTGTTGATCCAAATTCATTACCCTTGGTAGCCATTTGATCGCCTAGTTCGTCATTGAGTTCTGTTGGGAATGGACCATTACCAACTCTGGTACAATATGCTTTAAAAATACCAATTACGTTTTTAATTTTATTAGGTGGAATACCAAGACCATTACAAGCACCTGCTGAGATGGTGTTTGATGAGGTTACGAATGGGTAGGTGCCAAAATCTAGGTCTAATAGTGTTCCTTGTGCACCCTCAGCAAGAATTTTTTGTTGTTCAGAAATCTTCTTATTAAGAAAATACTCACTATCGATAAATTTTATTTCTTGAATTTTTTTAATTGAATCCATCCATATTGCAATGTCATCATTAAGGTTTGTTTCATAGTTATAGTACTTAAGTATTTTTTTATGCTTTTCTGTTAGGTTGTTAAATTTTTGAAGAAATCCATCAATTTCAATATCGCCTATTCTCAATCCATTTCTACCTGTTTTATCCATGTAGGTTGGTGTAATTCCTCTTAAAGTTGAACCTATTTTTTTTTTACCTTTAGCAATTTCGGACGCTGCATCTAGATGTTTATGAGTTGGAATAATTAAATGAGCCTTGCGAGATATAAATAAATTTTTTTGATAATCAACACCTATGTTTTCTAGTTCATCTAATTCTTTGGATAGAGTCACAGGGTCAATCACTACTCCATTGCCTATAATATTTTGAACATTTTTATTAAATATACCTGATGGTACAGTGTGTAGTACGTGTTTTTTTTTATTTATATAAATTGTGTGACCTGCATTTGGTCCTCCCTGAAATCTAGCTATTATGTTATATTTCTTACTTATAAAATCAACAATTTTACCTTTTCCTTCATCACCCCATTGTAGGCCTAATAGTACATCAACACTCATTTTTCACAGTTTTCTTTATTACAATTTCCAAACACATTTAATGAATGGCTTTCTATCCGAAAGTTAGTTGTTTTTTCAATGCCAGATAAAATATTTTGAATTCTTGGGTCACAAAACTCATTTATTTTTCCACAGTCATTACAAATTAGATGATCATGCTGTCTTTTTTGTAGTGATTTTTCATACAAGATTTTATTATTATTGAATTGTAATTGTTTAATTAATTTGGCTTTAACAAATATTTCTAAATTATTATATATAGTTGCCTTACTAATCTTTTCTTTTTTATTAATAAAACTATATAAATAATCTATATCAAAATGAGTATTTATTTTATATATATATTTAAGAACAATATATCTTTCAGGAGTTTGCCTTAAATTCTGATTTTTTAAATATTGATTTAATAATGTTTTTTCGTTCATAAATTATTCATTCAATCTGTTAACGGTTTTTACTCCGTCTATTTTCTGTATTTGTCTCATTACTTTATTAAGATGAGTATTATTCTTGACTAAAAGTGTGATTCGTCCGTAAAATAAACCATCATTGCTGTTAAAATTAACTAATTTCATATTAACATTCATATGACTTGATATAATATTAGTTATTTTATTTACAAGTCCAACAGAATCGATCCCTTTTATTTCTATTAAGGCGTCAAAATCAATACTATTAATACTTTTCCATTTACAATTAATTATTCTATAAGAAAAATTAGCACGAAGTCTTATTGCATTTGGACATGATACGGAATGTATTTTAATTCCATCTTTTATTGTAACAAAACCAAATACTTTATCGCCAGATATGGGTTGGCAACATGATGCAATTTTATAATCTAGAACCTCATCTTCTTCTCCAAACACTAATAATTTATTCTTTTCTTCTTTAATAGTTGGAGACGTTTGTTTGTTTTTTCTAATAAACTTTGATTTAATAAAATCATACCAACTATCTCTGTTGTTTTTAAACTCTTTGAGTTGTTCATTAGAGATTTTCCCAATTCCTAACCTATAAAATAATTCCAAGCTGTCATTTAATTCAAAATATATTTGTAATTCGTTAACAGTAGATTCAGAAAATATAATTTTTAAATGTTTTAATTTTCTTATTAAAATTTCCTTACCATTATTTGCAATTTGTTTTTTTTCTTGTTTTAAGGAATTCTTTATTTTATTTCTTGCTTTTGCAGTTACCACAAAATCTAACCAATTTTCTTTAGGAGTTTGTTTGCTAGAATTAATTATTTCAATTTGATCACCACTTTTAAGTCTGTGACTTAGTGGAACAAGTTTGCCATTTACTTTTGTTCCTAAACAACTTTTCCCTAAATCAGTATGAATTTGAAATGCAAAATCCAAAGATGTAGCACCATTTGGAAGAGTTACTAAGTCGCCTTTTGGTGAAAAAACAAATATTTCTTCTGCAAAAAGATTTAGTTTAAAATCTTCAATAGTTTCTTCTGCTGAAGTTTTATCATACTCTAGTGTGTCTCTAACTCTGTTAATCCAACTGTCTAAATTCTTTTGAGTTTTTTTATTTGCATGCTTATTTTGTTTGTATTTCCAGTGAGCAGCGTAACCTTTTTCTGCTACTTCATCCATTCTGTTGCTTCTAATTTGAACTTCAACCCATGAACCATCAATTCCCATAACAGTTGTATGTAATGATTCATAGCCATTAAGTTTAGCATTGGAAATCCAGTCTCTCAGTCTGTCAGGGTTTGGTTTGTAAAAATCGGTAACAATAGAATAGACTTTCCAGCATAATTCTTTCTCTTTTGGAATAGGACAATCTATAATAACTCTGATGGCAAATTTATCAAAGACCTCCTCAAAATCTATCTCTTTTTCTGTCATTTTTTTTCTAATTGAAAAAATTGATTTGGGTCTTCCTTTTATTGAGCAATTAATACGCTCAATTTTTAATTTTTCTTTAATAGGTCGGATAAATTTTTTAATGTATTTTTCTCTGTTATTTTTTGTTTCATTTAGTTTTTTCGAAATATCAAAATAAATATCTGGGTCTGTATACTTCAAGCTAAGGTCTTCTAGTTCAGTTTTAATAGAATATAATCCTAAACGATGAGCAAGTGGTGCATAAAGATATAGTGTTTCAGAAGCAATTTTTTGTTGATTTTTTAAAGTAAGATAATCTAATGAACGCATGTTATCTAACCTATCAGCAATTTTAATTAGAACTACGCGAATATCATTAGAAATAGTTAAAATCATTTTTCTAAAATTTTCAGCTTGAAGTGAAATTTCAGCATCAACAACTCCAGATATTTTGGTTAGTCCATCAATGATTAACTGTACTTGTTCTCCAAATTGGTCTTTAATGTCAGTAGAAGTTATTTCGGTATCTTCTACTACATCATGTAACAGACTACAAATAATAGAGGTAGATCCTAAACCAATATCTCGAGCAACTATTTTTGCAACAGATATAGGATGAGTTATAAATAGATCGCCCGATTTTCTTCTTGTGTCACTATGTGCTTTTATTGCCAAGTTGAAAGCTGCTCTAATACGCTTTTTTTCTTGAGTGTTGATATTAGGATTTAAATTGCGAATCAACGACCTATATTGATTAATAATAATTTTTTTTTCTATTTGTTCATTATTATTTTTCATGCTTTATTTAGATAAAATTGATTACTTAATCAATAACTTTATTTCTAACTTCTCCAAATCCAATTTTCACGTCTTTATTTTTAGCAAATCCTTTCATTATAACTGTGTCATTATTTAATAAAAATTTTCGTATTGTTCCATTATTTAATTTTATTTCTTGTGTACCAGCCCAGGATAGTTCTAACATAGATCCAAACTCACTTTTATCTGGACCAGATATTGTTCCTGAAGCCATCATATCTCCAGCTTTAATATTGCATCCGTTAATTGTATGGTGAGCCAGTTGTTGACACATATTCCAATACATATATTTAAAGTTTGAGGATGAAACCTTAGTTGGAGATTCATTATTAGGCTGAATAAAAACGTCAAGTTTAATATCATAGTTTTTAGGACCTGTAAATTTTAAATATGAAGTTACCTCTGGTTTTTGTTCTTCTCCATAAATTTTAAATGCTTCTAAAGCATCTAGAGTTACAATCCAAGGAGAAATACTAGATGCGAAACTTTTACCTAAAAATGGACCTAAAGGGACGTATTCAAACTTTTGAATATCTCTGGCTGACCAGTCATTAAAAAGACATAGGCCAAAAATATAATTTTCTGCTTCTGAAGTGGAAATAGATTGCCCCAAGGGTTTTCCTTCACCAGTAATAAATCCCATTTCCAATTCAAAATCTAATAATCTTGTTGGAGATAAAGTTGTTTGATTAGTTGATTTGTCAATTATTTGACCTGACGGTCTTTTTACATTTGTTTCAGAAATTATAATTGAGGATGATCTCCCATGGTATCCTACAGGGATATGTAGCCAATTAGGTAATAATGCATTTTCTGGATCTCGAAACATTTTGCCTACATTTGTTGCATGATCTTTACTTGAGTAAAAATCCGTATAATCACCAATATTGACCGGTTTTATTAGTTGAATATTTTCGAGCTTAAATAGTGTTTGTTCTTTATGGATAAGATTATGTTGTAACTCAGTATTGTTGATATCAAATATTGTGGCTATTTCATCTCGAACTTCTCTCCATATTTTCTTTCCTTGCTTTAAAAATTTATTTAAACTTTTATGAAAAGTTTTGGGAATTAATTTTGTTTCTTTAAAATATCCAAGTTCTTCTAGTTTAGTTAAACTTATAACAGTGTCTCCAATAATTGAAGCTAAATGTATTTCGTTATTATTCAGTTTAAATGCACCAAAAGGAATATTTTGTATTGGAAAATCTGAATCATCATTATATTTGATCCAGGATTTTCTATTAATGTCATTTGCTTTTATCATCCTATTATTATTTTAATGAAAATAAATATATTTAAATTTTATTTGAATATCGAAAATTATGAAAAACTTAGATAAAGATATCTTTTCTTTAATTGAAAATGAACAAAAGCGTCAAATTCAAGGAATTGAATTAATAGCTTCAGAGAATTATGTTAGTCAAAATGTGTTAGATGCAGCAGGTTCAATTTTAACCAATAAATATGCTGAAGGATATCCCGGTAGAAGATATTATGGTGGATGTCATATTGTTGATAAGATTGAAAATGAAGCAATTAAAAGGTTAAAGATTTTATTTAATGCTGAATATGCAAATGTGCAACCTCACTCAGGTTCTCAAGCAAATAGTGCAGTTTATTTAGCATGTTTACATCCAGGAGACAAAATCCTTGGTTTTGACTTATCTCATGGTGGGCATTTAACACATGGTTCGCCTGTCAATTTTTCAGGAAAATTATATAAACCTTATTTTTATGGTGTAAGTAAAGAAACTGGACTAATTAATTATGCTCAATTAAAAGAAACTGCTCTCAAAGAGATGCCTAAAATGATTATTTGCGGTGCATCTGCCTACTCAAGAGATTGGGATTATTCGTTTTTTAGGAAGTTAGCTGATGAAATTGGAGCAATTTTATTAGCTGACATTTCACATCCATCAGGATTAATTGCTAAGGGCTTGTTAAATGATCCTCTCGATTTTTGTGATATAATTACTACAACTACTCATAAAACTCTAAGAGGTCCACGTGGTGGTGTAATAATGATGAAAAAAGATTTTGAAAACCCTTGGAAACGAACAAACAAAAAAGGTGATCTTTTGATGATGTCAACAATTTTAAATTCTGCAGTTTTTCCAGGTTCTCAAGGAGGTCCATTAGAACATATTATTGCAGCTAAAGCAGTTGCCTTTAGAGAGGCATTACAAGATGATTTTTTTCAATATATGGTTAGGGTTCAAAAAAATGCAAAAAGATTATCAGATGGTTTATCTTCTTTAGGTTATGATATTGTATCAAATGGAACAGATAACCATTGTATTTTAATTGATTTAAGGTCTAAAAATATTACAGGCAAGGATGCGGAATATGCTCTTGGTATGGCAGATATTACTGTAAATAAGAATATGGTTCCCTTTGACACTA
>MDTB01109358.1_pt1 | contig 28369 bp, 25 predicted proteins | sample 811161 | NCBI WGS metagenome assembly MDTB01 (sample SAMN05326650, study PRJNA326480) | marine metagenome | isolation source: seawater | place: Mediterranean Sea | collected 2009
GGATACCTGATGTGATGAAGTCTAGCCGGTGTGATATGGGCTGCCCAATATTGACGATCACCCCGGGTATGGTCGCAAGCGCAGTGCGGATATCGGCCTCCAATTCTGTTTTGCTGCGGTGGGATGGTTTCAGAGAGACTTCAAGCTCTGTGGTGTTCACGCCTAGGGCGTGTTCATCTTCCTCCGCGCGCCCTGTGCGCCGCCCCGTATGCGTAACCTCGTCAATATCATGCAGCAGGTTTTCGGCCTGAATGGCGATGCGGTTTGCTTCTTGCAATGATGTGCCTGCGGGCATTGTGACATTGACTGTGAAGCTCCCTTCGTTAAATTCAGGCAAAAACTCGCGGCCAAAATTAGGGATGAGCGCTGCGCTTGCGATGAAACATATAGCGACAACGCTCAGCACAATTTTGGGGCGCGGCAGAACCGCATCAATAATTTTGCTATGTCCCGCTTTAAGGATGCGGACTAACCAGCCCTCTTTCTCATCGTTCATTTTTCTCATCTGCGGCAGTAAATATGAACATAGCACGGGGGTGACAGAAAGTGACACCACCAATGAAGCAACGATCGATGTAATATAAGCCACGCCCAAGGGGACAAAGACTTTGCCTTGAATGCCGCTTAAGGAAAAGAGCGGTAAGAACACCAGAATAACAATCATTGTCGCAAAGACGATTGAATTTCGAATTTCTTTCGATGCTTCGAATATGACATGCAATGCAGGCTTTGCTGTTTTGGCTTTCTTGTTTTCGCGCAGCCGCCTAAAGACGTTTTCAACATCAACAATGGCATCATCAACCAATTCACCAATGGCAACGGCAAGGCCGCCAAGTGTCATGGTGTTGATGCTCATTCCAAGCCATTTGAAAATCACGAATGTCACGACAAATGATAAAGGGATAGCGACCAGAGTAATGGCCGTTGTTCTGAAGTTCAGCAGGAAAAGAAACAAGATGATCGCGACTAAAATAGAGCCATCACGCAGGGCTTCGATGATATTATCAATTGCATGTTCAATGAAATCGGCCTGCCTGAAAATCTCGCCGTTAAGAGTGACGCCTTCTGGCAGCACGCTTTGTATGGCGGCGAGCTCTGCATCAATTGCTTTGGTCAGCTTCACTGTGTCTGTATTTGGCTGTTTAGAAATAGCCAGTAAGACGCCCTGCTTGCCGTTAATCGATGCATCACCACGTTTGGCTATCGGTCCTGCAATCTCTATTTTCGCAATATCGCCCAATGTTAAGGCCGGCATATTCGGCGCGACTTGTTTGGCGATAACGGTTTTTTCTAAATCTTCCACCGTCTGAACGCGCCCTATATTACGGATGCTATGTTCCTTGTATGGGTCAAGGATGAAACCGCCTGTTGTGTTGACGTTGGCGTTTTCAAGCGCGTCGCGCACTTGATGGAGCGTTACCTCATAAGCCCTGATCTTTAACGGGTCGACAATAATATGATATTGTTTCACATCGCCGCCAATTGCGGTGATTTTTGACACGCCGCTTATGCCTAGCAGGCGCTGCTTTATTTCCCATTCACTGAGCGTTCTGAGGTCAATCGGGGTGATGTCATCATTCGCACTTGTCACGCCAATGAACATAATTTCACCCATGATCGATGAAACTGGCCCCATGATGGAGTTGACGTTTGCAGGCAAGTTACCACTGACTTGGTTCATTTTCTCCGACACAATTTGGCGGGCATGATAAATTTCAGTGTCCCAATCAAATTCGACATAGACAATTGAAAATCCGGTGGACGATGAAGAGCGCACACGGACAACGCCTTGCGCGCCATTCATCACGGCTTCAATGGGGTAAGTGACAAGGGTTTCGACTTCCTCGGGCGCAAGGCCATGGGCTTCAGTAATTAGGGTTACTGTTGGGCGGTTAAGGTCAGGGAAGACATCAACAGACAAACTGCGCAATGTCATCGCGCCATAAACCAAAATGAAAGCAGTCACAGCAAGGACGAGCAAACGATTATGCAGCGAAAATCTTATAATATTATCAAACATGTTTTTTCCTCCTCATTCTATTCTGCGTTAATTGGTGCATCGTGGTTTTCATCATCGTCATCATGATGGTTTTCGCTATCTTCATCATCGTGGTGATGCTCAGCACTTACCGTGACATATTGCAATTGATAATTGCCTTGAATAACGACATGCTCGCCCTCTTCCAGCCCTTCGGTGACTTCCAGATGGTAACCACTGCGCGCGCCAATCGTTACATTCTTTTTACGTACTTCTCTACCCTCAATAACATAGACAAAATTTGCGCCTATTTCGCCTAACACGGCGCGTTTAGGGATGGCAATGACGGGAGCATTATCCCCTGTAAACACTTCCATTAAGCCCTGTAATCCGGGTAATAAATCACCCTTTGGCGTATCAATAAGTGCGTAAATAGAAAATGTCCTTTGGGTAGGATCAATCACACGGTTTATACGCTGCACAATGCCTTCAAAATGCTGATCAGGGGCAATATCCGAATGGAAATCTATGCGCTGCCCTACTTTAATGTCTTGGATAACCGGCGTTTCATAAAGTAGCCCTTTGACCAGCATTTGGCTTGGGTCGCCTAAATGCATAACATCATCGCCAGATTGCACAATTTCGCCGATGCCGCGGTCTAGCCCGACGACAAAGCCATCAAGCGGCGCATAAAGCGTTACGGGCTGCGTGCCAACATTAACAGGTTGCAGCGTTACGAGCGCTTGCCCTTTTGTTACCGGCTGCCCAATTTGAATGTTAATGTCGGTTATTTTGCCCTCAAAATGTGATGATATTGCTGCGCTGTGAGTTCAAAATGCGTTGCAGGGGCGCTGCCACCTGCAAATGCACCTTCGCCATGGTCGTGGCCTGGGCTTGCATATGCTGCGCCAGAAAGGCTCACCAAAGCGAGCGATAGAATAAGTTTGTTCATGTCGATAATCCGTATATTTAGTTCATTGGAATGCGCGCGCCGTATATATATGCGGCGGCGCTTTTATAGCGTGGTGTGAACTAAATACGGGGGGGCCGGTAGAGCTGATCAGCTAGTGATGAAATCAGGTTATCTTGCAGCGTGCCGCCTAATTGTGACTTGTTGATATCCAAAAAGACTAGCGGTGACGTAGGTGCAGAAAAGCTATGGCTATGAAGGCAGCAGCAATCATCACATTCATCTTCATTCTCATCATGCTGTGTATCTGCTACGTCATGCGCGTGATTATCTGTGCTGTTATGCATGGCGTAATGGTCATATTCTAAATCCGGCTGTTCATAAGCAAGCCCAAGCCCAGAAAGGCTTGCGAGGGAAAAACAGAAAAGTACTATGAACATAATCATTATACGCATGGGATAGATTATAGCATAAGAAATGCAGATAAACAGTTATAATTGTTTATGAAATGCTTTTTAACTTATGGTGCATAGATAATGTGTTAGAATATCTAACGATGTTTATTTTCAATCAAATTATGGTGTTTTTTATGTCTTTACGCGCCGCTATTGTCGCCCCGTTATTTTTTACCGTCACCTTAATCTTTGCCGCGAACGCTTATAGCGCTGAAAAGAAAGAATTTTACGAGATCACTAGCGAGGGCCAAACAATCACCGTGCCCGGCAAGCATTTAGCGCCGATATATAACGTTTCACGCCAAGGGGTGTGGATTTATATGTTTTACCCTGAATTTAGGCCGTTAGATATTCAAAAACCAGAGCTACAAACCCAAATGGCGGAAGGTAAAATTATTGATTTTGTTTTAAACAGAACATCGCAATACAAACCCCGTGAAGAAGCCTTGGGTATGGAGCTTAAGAAAAATAAGGCGGATCTTAAGTCAGGTGAAGAGTTTGGGCTAACCATTTATAAGCAGAGCAATGAAAAACAGGCTTCGCGCCCGGATATCTGGGTCGAGAACGAAACTGAGCCATCATTCATCGTTTGTAATGAGCCATTAGATATAAAAGATAGCACCTGTTCGCATTATCTGTATATGGATGGTTTTTACACCATCATATTCTATCCGAAAAATCAGCTTGAAAACTGGCGGACGATCAAAAGTAAGGTCTTGGAGTTATATCAAAGCTATAAAGACTTCAAGCCAGAGGAAGAAGATCCGCCCGCAGAACAATAATTTTTAGACCTTTTGTGTGACCTGTGCGGTTTTGGTGCGCTTCTCATGCGCTACAAGATATAAATGGATGATCAGCGTTATGGCTGTCGCGACTGTGAAGCCCATAACTAAAGGCCATAGGGTCATATCAAAAAATTGACCAATAACCGTACCACATAAAATAGCGATGGCGGTGGCGAGGCTTCCAATAACCGATGATGCCATGCCCGCATTTTTGCCCATAGGCTCCATAGCAAGTGCATTGAAGTTACCAAATAGGAAACCAAAGAAGAAAAACGTCACCGAAGCATAAATCATATAGGGGTAAAATAACCCCTCCGCTGTGGCGAGATCAAAACAAGTCATGAATATAAGCCCCGTCAGCATAATGGCCAGCATCGCATAGCTGCATGTTTTGCGTATGCCTAGACGCTTCACGCTAAAGCCATTGACTAAAGAAGCCACGCCAATTGAAAATGCGGAAATGCCGAAACACACGGAAAATAAATGCCCGACAGAGAAGAAGTTTTGGAATATTTGCTGTGCGGAGTTTAAATACCCCATAAAACCACCAAATATAAAACCAGAAGCAATAGCGTAGCCCAGTGTTTGTTTGTTTTGCAGTACACTGATGAAGCTTTCGACCAGACCCATTTTAGGCGCGGTATCATTTGTATCATCACTTAAACCCGATGTTTCGTGTAACCGCCAAAAAACCCAACCCAAGACAAGCAGCGAGCACACCAAGTAGAACGTAAAAATCATTCGCCATTTTGAGAATATTAAGATCCCTTCACCGACCAAAGGGGCAATGACAGGAACAAAGATAAATACAGCCATGATAAAAGACATTATCCGCGCCATTTCACGCCCACTATAGACGTCGCGGACAATCGCGACGCTGATAACGCGGGTCGATGCTGCGCCGACACCTTGTAAAAATCGCCCTAAAATAACGAAGAGGAATGAAGATGAAAATAAGGAAATAACCGACCCAAGCACAAAAACAGCGATGCCCACATAAAGGCCATTTTTTCGCCCCACTTTATCAGATAATGGGCCAAAAATAAGCTGGCCAATCATTAAACCTATAAATACGGATGTAATCATAAACTGAATCTGATTATCAGAAGCAACATTGAGGTCTATTTTCATGTAGGATAAGGCGGGGAGTATCGCGTCAATCGTTAAGGCCGTAAAGGACATCAGCATTGCCATCAGGACAATGAATTCTTTTTTCGCGATGGTCATATATATATACTCCTCTATGAGAATAGATATATATATTATGCGCCCCTCAAGTCAATGCGCGAAACTCATTTTCTTCGCCGCTGCGCCGCGCGCAATTCCTGACATGATTTTTGTAGGTTTTTATCGCCGTGATAATCTTGTTGCTGTTCTAAACGACAAAGAAAACTAAAGCCATCATCCCTATCATGATCTGCGACGATATTGCGTTCGAATGTGTGCAGTTTTTTAGACATGGTCTGCATCCTTACTTGGTTATACCCCACACTTTCATTATACGCCTTTTAATGGCGCTTATCAAAGTTCGCTCTCTTTACCTGCTGCCAGATGGTGCAACTTGCCCTATTGTGTTTCTGTACGCATATGATAAAATTCTGATGCATTCGCTTGCCCCGTCAACAACCATAATCTACACAACAATAATGAACCATTGCATCGAAAACCCTGAAATTAGAAATTTGCTTGATCGAATATGTCAGACTATCGTGGATCATGGGGGCTATATTGACCCGCAGCTTACGATCCGCTATGAAAAAGACCAGTTCACAATGCATCAATCAGGAGAGGTCTCGGGCGAGCATTTAATAAAAATCCCACATGATTTATTAATCCCGTACCATAGCGTTGATTTAGATGTGGAGGGCGGAAAGATCATCATCGCAGACTATGATGATAGCATAACGCAAGCCCAAAAGAAGATTTTCGAAGATGTCATCGCGCTCTATAATACAACGCCAATTTTTGAAAATCACTATAACAATAACCCTTGGCTCAACTACGAAAAACACCACCAAATCGTCGCTTTGTTATTACGTGGGCGCTCAGGAAAAGATTTATCTGTGATCCGCACCATGCTGAGTGATCGTGATTATAAAGATGAGCTGGCTTTGTTCACATTCTTTAAAAAACGCATTATTCATACGCGCATCAATAGCCGCAGCGGCGCTATAACAGAAGTCGTCTTGCCGTTAATTGAGTTCCTTAGGCATCACCCCGCAGGCGCACCGTATGAAAACCTATATGGCGAAGATATCATTGGCGGTCAAATGGCGGTTAGGCCTGCAATGCCTGTCCCTGATAGTGATGAATGTTATACCAGCTATGGGCATATTGACGCATTGGAAGCTTATCTGCATTACGGTTTTGTAACTCAAAATGTGAGCTTTGTGCGCTCCGTACCCCTACATATCAAAGTGGAAGGTCTGGGCAGTTTCGCTGTGAATGCGAATAATATTCCCCTGCCGGCCCAAGATGTGCCTGCGCATTTACAAGGTCTGGGCCATTACTTGCCACAAATTAAGTATTTTGAACAAAAAAACGCCGTACGGTTAAGTCACCTTATTATCCCGCGTGCTAATGCGCCTGTTTCATTGAAACGCGTATTACGAGAAGCCATTATTGCTTTTGGTCGGGATTTGGATGAAGCAGAAATCAAGGCCTATATTGCAGATGGCGAACAGCAGCTTATAGAACAAAACCTTGCTTTCTATAGTGAATTAGCATCACTGACCGCTTTCTCATCAGCATCTTCACCGCTTGTACAAGACCTTGAGCGCATTATTGCCTGTCAGAGACATATCATAGAGTTCTATCAGACAAACCTGATGTAATTTACACGCATGGGACGTTTGTTCAGTACAAACGTCCCTTGTCGGCACGGCTTTTAATGCTATACTCTATTTTAGCGATTATGTTTAAGCGTCAAAAGTCTTTTTATCGTATGAAATTTATAAAATATATTGTATTTATAGCCATTCTATGTGTTCCATTTCTATCACATGCAGGGCAGTATCGTTTGTCAGGCTCGACGAGCGTGGGGCTTTACGTTTCCCAGCTTATGGAGAGAAGGCCAGAACAATTCGACAAAGACGAGATCTCTATCAATAGCGTGGGCTCAGGCAAAGGCCTGACCGACCTTGCGCATGGGAATGCTGATATTGCCATGGTCTCAACGCCAGTTGACGTGATGAAAGCACGCTTGCCGCATTTACCATGGCATGAATTCAAGGTCTTCACCCTTGCCCCCACTTATCTCGCTTTCATAGTGCATAAAGATAACCCTGTGACATCGTTAACGCAGACACAGATCACACAGATCCTAAATAAAGAGATTACGAACTGGGCAGAGCTTGGCGGCAAAGATCAGCGCATTTATATCATCACCGAATTCCGTACTGGCGGGGTGCGTTCAACGGCTGAAGAAGCTTTGCTACAAGGACAAACGATTAAAGAACCGATATTAAAGCTAACCGCCGCGCCGCAAATTGTGCCGTATACAGCGCGTTTTGAAAATGCATTCGGCATTGTCACAAAAATGATGGTGGATGAGAGCGTTGTAGAAATTAAAACAGCCGCGGAAATCGCGCAGCCCTTATATTTCATTACCAAGAAACCTGTGCCAACAGAACTTCTTACATTAATAAAATCCTTTCAAAGCATTGATACACAGCAAGGAATTATAGATTGAATACGATAGTTGATTATATCCGCAGCGCCCCGAAAGTCGAATTGCACCTGCATATTGAAGGCAGCTTTGAACCAGAGCTTGTTTTTAAAATTGCTGCCCGCAATAATATGGATGTGAAAATTGAGCGCCCTGTCCCACGTAATGAAGCAGACAAAGCGGCTGTTGAAAAGCTGCGTCAAAAAGCCGTGCAGATTGGCGCTGATATACAGGATCTAGATGGCGGCGGTATGTGCGTCCTTTTCCAAACACCTGCGCAATTGGGGAAGGCTTACAACTTTGATAATTTGCAGGAATTTCTTGATATTTATTATGCAGGCATGAATGTTCTGCAAACCCAGCAGGATTTCTATGACCTCACTATGGCTTATTTAGAAAAATCTGCGGCGCAGAATGTGTTGCATACCGAGATATTCTTTGACCCACAAGGGCATACGTCGCGCGGCGTTGCTTTTGGCGATATTGTGAAGGGGATTACAAGCGCATTGCAAGATGGCCAAAAGAAATATGGCATAACTTCTGGTTTGATCCTCAGTTTCTTACGCCATTTAAGCGAAGAAGACGCACTACAAACTTGGGAAGCAGCGCAGCCTTATTTGGGGCATTTTATAGGCGTGGGTTTAGATAGCTCCGAGCTTGGGCACCCACCATCGAAGTTTAAAAATGTCTTTGCCCTTGCGCGCGCAAAAAATATGAAATTGATGGCACATGCCGGCGAAGAAGGCCCTGCGGATTATATATGGGACGCGCTTGATAACTTACAGATTGACCGTGTGGATCATGGTAATCGCTGTCTTGAGGACAGCGCCCTCGCGCAGCGCCTTGTTGATGAGAAAATGGTACTCACCGTATGCCCATTAAGCAATGACCGCCTGCAAGTGGTTGACAACATCGAAGACCATCCACTAAAAAAGATGCTCGATTTAGGGTTGTGTGCGACCGTTAATTCAGATGATCCCGCCTATTTTGGCGGCTATATGAATGAGAATTTTGAAGCGGTGCAGACCGCCTTGAGCCTTACGGCGGATGACATCCACAAGCTTACCTTAAATGCCATTGAAGGCAGCTTTATAAACGATGCACGTAAAAGCGCGCTGCGCGACGCCGCAAACAAACACCATCAAGCCTATCTTGCGGCATAAAAAAGTTATCCTTTGCGTTGCTGCTTAGTGATCATCCTGTCTAATATATTGGCAAAGGCGAGCTGATCTTTTTGCGCAAAGCTTTTTGGCCCGCCTGTTTCAACGCCGCTACCACGCAGACCATCCATAAAATCACGCATGTTCAATGCCTGCCCTATATTGCTCGCGTCATATAATTTACCGCGTGGGTCTAATACAGTCGCGCTTTTCTTAACGCAGCGTGCCGCGAGAGGAATATCCGCGGTGACGACAATCTCACCTTGGGCGCACTCTTCGGCAATTTTGTCATCGGCAATATCTGGCCCGTCAGCGACTTGTATCATTTGAATATTAGGCAGATTTGGCAAATGAAGCCACTGGTTTGCGACAAAAACCACATTCACGCCGCGCTTTTCAGCGGCGCGAAATAATATCTCTTTAATCGGTTTTGGACAGGCGTCGCCATCAACCCAGATTTTCATTCTCAATAACTTTCCACGCTTCATATTTTAACGTTAATGATATATAATCATCTTGTTGTTTATATATAAAATATTTACGAATTCTAGTTTAGAATAATATATAATTGATTTAAGGCGTTATTGTGCATTTTTCACAAAATTCTAAAAGTTCATCCCTTGTATTGCTGATTACGACAATTATGGTCTGTATCAGTATTATCATTGGCGCGTGTGCGCTGTATTTCATGAAAAAAAATGATTTGCGGCGTATAGAAGGCACTATGAAAATTGCTATACAACAAGTCGATTCTTTATTCAGGCAATGGGTAACGTTAAATGAGCGTAATTTGCAGACAATCGCCAAGGATGACGGTTTTATCACTTTAGTAGAGCGTCAGTTGCAGGCTTATAAAAACGGAAACCTCAAAGAGAGTGATGCATTAACCGAATTGCGCGCGTTTTTTGCATTGCATGAAGACCGCTGGGGCAATGCAGGTTTTTTTGTAATCGCGCCAGATAAAGTAAATATCGCGTCAATGCGTGATAGTAATATGGGCGAGCGTAACCTGATTATGGATCATCGCCCAGAATTGATTACGCGAGCTTTTACCGGAGATACTGTCTTTGTGCCCCCTATCCCATCAGACGTGCCTTTAGAAGGACAAAAGAACATTACCGGCATGGATGTGCCGCCCACTATGTTCTTTATTGCCCCTATTATTATTGATCGCGATGTAGTCGCGCTTCTCGCGCAGCGCCATGATATTCGCAATGAATATATGGATATTTTCACCCTAACGCGCCCAAGTCGTACGGGTGAAACTTATGCTTTTGACCATAATGGTCGCCTTATTTCTGACAGCCGCTTTGATAACCAGTTGGCAGAAATCGGGCTCATCAAGCCACATGAGCAGCCTATATATGCGATGAAGATAAAGGATCCTTTACAGGATCTTACACGCCAACCGCTTGCAAATCATGACCCCTCAGATAAGCCACTCACATTAATGGCTGCGCAAGCTCTTGCAAAACAAAACGGCATAAATGTTACAGGTTACCGTGATTATCGCGGCGTGGATGTTTTAGGGGCGTGGCTTTGGAATGATGATGCCCATGTTGGGATTGCCCTAGAAATTGATGCCAACGATGTTATGGCGGCTTATAATTTTATCAAGATTATGATTATCACAATTGTATCTTCACAAATTTTATTAGTCTTTGGCATGATTGTCATTATCATGCGTGCGAATGCGCGTGCCATGGAAACGCTGCATCTCTCCAAAGAAGAACTAGAAGGGCTAATTCAAGAGCGCACTACAAGCCTTGAAGAAGCGCAAAGTGAGCTGTTACTCGCCAATGAAGAATTAGAAGAGTTTGCTTATAGAACATCTCATGATTTGCGTTCGCCATTAGTATCTTCAGTAAAATTGCTTTCTATGGCTGAGGATTGTATTGAAAAAGGCGATGCTAAGCAAACGCAAGCCTGCATTTCACATGTACAAATCTCGCTAGAAAAGCTAGAGGCTCTTGTTGGTGATATTCTTTCGCTAACAAAAACGAAAAACCTTGATGAAGAGCGCCAAGAGATTGTTGTGTCAGAAGTTGTTGACGACTGTTTGCGGAAAATATCACAAATGGACGGCTTCTCACGTTTAGATATACGCATGAATTATGCCTATAATAAGCCTATAAACTTACTGGCTCACCGCTTTGTCTTGATCGTCGAAAACTTAATTTCAAACGCAGTAAAATATCAAGACCCCACGGAACCCGAGCCCTTCGTTGCGATTAACACGTACCAAGATGGCGATGATTTCATTTTAGAAATTCATGATAACGGTATTGGCATACCAGAAGATCAACGTGAGCAGATGTTCACAATGTTCAAACGTTTTCACCCGAAAACATCTTATGGTTCAGGGCTTGGCATGTATATGATTAAAAAAAGCGCGGATATTTTAGGCGGTCAGATTGTATTTGAAGCCCCTGATAAAGGTACAAACTTCAAACTGATCATTCCCTTAAGTGAAAAGGCTTAATGTGGCATTAATGCGCGTAGTGCCTGCATCAGACTTGGTGCATCATATGCCGTAGAGCTTGCATCATTTGATACTATATCATCCTGCTCTGGCCGCCAATGAATGGCATGCATGCCCGCATCCCTCCCTGCCTTAACGCCGCTGCCACTATCTTCAACCACGATGCATTGCTGCGGGGGTATTGCTGTGCCATTTTGGATATTGAGCATACGTAGCGCTTCTAAATAAGGGTCTGGCGCTGGTTTAGTGGCAAGGCCTTTGGCTATAACGTCTGATGCACTGAGGTTAAATGCCATTTTGCAACCGATTTGCGCCGCGTCTAAATTCGCGCGCACTTGCTGCGCTACGCCGCTCGATACTGTTGCCTGCGATAAATTCTGCGCCGCGCAGAAATTAAACGCATCTTTAAAGCCTTCGCGCACAATAAGGCGGCTTTGGTTTTCAGTGTAATAATCTAAACACTCATCAATGAATTCATTTTCTGAGATTGGCAGGCCTTTATCAAACAGCGCCTCATAAATACGGTGGTCACCAATACCATACCATTTATCCCAGTCATCTTGCGTGTTCTGAATGCCGTATTTCAGCGCAGTTTTATTGATTTTCTCAACATGAAGCGGCTCGCTTATGACGATCACGCCATCAATATCCCAAAATACAGCTTTAAAATTATGCATGTCTTTTTCCTATCATTATACGCTCCAAAGCGCTGTTTAGCCTGTGGTTATAACATATAAAGCTCTCGGGCGCAAACTTATGTAAATTTATATTTGCGTTCCATATAGACCGTATAGATCACAGGTATCAGAATTAAGGTTAATACAAGCGTGCTGACCATGCCGCCTACCATAGGCAGCGCAATGCGGCGCATCACGTCTGCCCCTGCCCCATCGCTTAAAAATATGGGGATGAGGCCAAGAATAATTGTGCTCGCTGTCATTAACTTTGGACGCAACCTTTGTAGCGCGCCGCGTCGCACATTCTCAATCAACTCATCCATATTTTGTGGCCATTTATCGCGCATTTCATGGTCGATATAAAGCAGCATGATAATCGCGGTTTCCGCCGCTATGCCCGCAAGCGCAATAAAGCCCACGCTGAGCGCGACTGACATATTATACCCCGCAAGCCACGTAAACCATACCCCGCCAATCACGCCAAACGGGACGGATAGCATAATCAACACAGTCCGATCCCACTGTGCGAAGTGCATATAAAGCAAGCTCATAATAATCAGTAATGTTGCAGGAATGGCTATTTTTAGGCGGCTATTGGCCTCTTGCCTTTGTTCATATTGCCCCGATATTTTAAGGCTATAGCGCGGCGGTAATTCCACCGTTTTAAGCGCGGTTTGTAAATCCGCAATGTAACTTCCTATATCACGTCCTACAAAATCTACAAAAACCCAACCATTAAGCCGTGCATCTTCTGATTTAATCATCGACGGTCCCGCGGCGACATTAATGGTTGCAAGGCCAGATAAGGGGATATGCGCGCCTTGCGGCGTAGGGACTAAGATATTATCTAAATCTGTTAAATGTTCACGGTATGGGCGGTCATAACGTAGCATGATGGCGTAGCGTTCGCGCCCTTCAATGCTTTCGCTTAACTGCATACCGCCCAAAGCTGTTTGGATAATGTCCTGCACAGTGGCAAGCGATATACCGTAGCGCGCAATTTCACTACGATTCGGTTCGATATTTATATATTTGCCGCCAATCGCGCGGTCAGCAATGGCGCTGCGCGTGCCGTCAATATTACGTGCTTTGACTTCGACTTGTTTGGCTATCTGGTCGATTGTGTTTAAATCAGGTCCTGAGACTTTCACCCCAACCGCCGTGCGGATGCCCGTGGAAAGCATATCAAGGCGAATTTTAATCGGGTACCCCCATGAATTCATCATCCCTGGTAAGCGCACTGATGCATCTAGCTCAGCCATTAATTTCTCACTCGTCATGCCTTTGCGCCATTGGTCGCGCGGTTTTAAGGTGATCCATGTTTCAATCATGGCAAGCGGCGCAGGGTCGGTCGCTGTATCTGCCCTGCCTGCTTTGCCAAAGCTATGTTCAACTTCGGGAATCTTCATGATCTGCCTGTTGGTGATTTGCAAAATCTCTCGTGCTTTGGCGGGGGATACGCTTGGCAATGTCATCGGCATATACAGCAAGCTGCCTTCATTTAAAGGTGGCATGAACTCGCTGCCTAGGCGCGATATGGGCAGCGCCGTGCTGATAAGCGCAATCAGCGCCAAAGCAATTGTGGTTCTGCGCCATTTTAGTGCGGTGTTTAGCGCAGGCCTATAAAGCGCGATGAAAAAGCGATTAATCGGGTTAGCCTCTTCACGGCGTATTTTACCCTTGATTAACCACAGCATCAGGACAGGCACAAGCGTCACAGAAAGCAGCGCTGCCGCCGCCATCGCATATGTCTTTGTATAAGCAAGCGGCGTAAATAGCTTCGCCGATTGCCCTGTTAGTGCAAAAACAGGCAAGAACGAAACAGTGATAATCAATAATGAAAAGAATAGCCCCGGGCCAACTTCTTTTGCCGCCGCGATAATGACTTTCTTGCGTTCCTCTTCGTCAGGTTTATCGCCCAAATCCGCTAATTTACGGTGGGCATTTTCAACCATCACAATGGATGCATCAACCATAGCGCCAATCGCAATGGCTATGCCACCAAGTGACATGATATTGGTGGTAATGCCCTGCCCCGCCATAATGATAAACGCCGCCAATATGCCAAGCGGTATTGTGATAATTGCGACTAAGGCGCTGCGCAAATGGAGCAAAAAGAGGAAGGTAATCAAAGCGACCATCAAGCTTTCCTCGATCAGCTTATCTTTTAAGTAATGCACAGCATCGGTTATCAGGCTGCTGCGGTCATAGACGGTTTTAATCTCTATGCCGCTTGGCAGGCCTTGCTTGATGTCCTCGAGGCGCTTTTTGACGTTACGAATAACCTCTAACGCATTTGCGCCGCCGCGCATCACCACAATGCCGCCCACGGCTTCGCCTACGCCATTAAGCTCCGTAATGCCGCGCCGCAAGGCGGGGCCTTCGACTATGCGCGCCACATCGCCTAGGGTTACGGGGTTACCGACTGTGCTTTTCAACACTGTTTTTTCTAAATCTTCAACTTTACCGACATAACCTAGCGAGCGGATGAAATATTCACTTTCTGCCATTTCAATACTGCGGCCACCTGTTTCTTGGTTCGCGCCGCGCACGGCCTGCGCTATTGCGGGGAGGCTTATATCAAAAGCGCGGAGCTTTAATGGGTCGATTAAGATTTGATATTCTTTGACAAAGCCGCCAACGCTAGCGACTTCTGCTACGCCATCAATGCTGGCAAGCTCATATTTAATGAACCAATCCTGCAAGCTGCGGATTTGTGCTAAATCATGCTGCCCTGTGCGGTCATAAAGCGCGTATTGAAACACCCAGCCTACGCCAGTGGCGTCAGGCCCCAATGCAGATGTCACTCCGTCAGGCAGGTCGCTTTGCGCCTGAGAAAGTGTCTCAAGCACACGGCTGCGCGCCCAGTACATATCTGTTTTGTCTTCAAAAATAATATAGACAAATGACGTTCCAAACATTGAATAACCGCGCACAACTTTAGTCTTGGCAAGGCCAAGCATTTGGCTTGAGAGCGGGAATGTAATTTGATCTTCGATAAGTTGGGGCGATTGCCCGGCCCAATCCGTTCGGATAATCACCTGCGTATCTGATAAATCAGGAATGGCATCAAGTGGCACGTTTTTAAGCGCCAGCCCGCCCATAACGACAAGACAAAGCGCCGCTAATAAGACAAAAAACCTATTCGTCGTCGCCCAGTCAATAATTTTGGCCGCAAAGCTGTTTGAGGGGTCGTGGGGCATTGGATTAATGGACATGGCTCATCCCTCCTTCTTGCACGGGCGCATCAGAAGAATTTTCAGATGACATTGAAGACATGCCGCCACGTAAATTACTTTCTGCATCAATCATAAACTGACCAGATTGTACAATAATTTGCCCTGTTCTCATGCCGCTGAGGATTTCACTATAGCCTTCTGAGGTAATGCCAATTTGCACTTTGAGCGGGCGAAAACGCCCCTCGCCCAAACTTTCAATGACATATGCGCCCTCTGCGCCGTATATCACCGCTTCCTGCGGCACGGCGAGGCGTGCTTGACGCGGCCCTGAAAAAACGACGCTGACGTAGCTGCCTGCTTTGAGACTAAGGTCTGTATTATCTAAAACCAGTCGCACTTTTACAGTACGTGCATCAATATCCGCATTCGGGTAAACGGCATCAATCACCGCGTCATATTGTACGCCCGTTTCAGGCAGGGTTATCTGAGCGCTTTCGCCTTGTTTAACATACACAAGATCTTTTAGTAGTAGCTCTGCATCAACCCAGAGCTCTGAAAAGTCCTGTATGGTCATGATGTTACCGCCTTCAGCAATGAACGCGCCTTGGCGTGCGTTTAGCGCCGTCACAATGCCATCTGCAGGGGCATAAAATGGCGTTTCTTCCAAAAACGCGCCTTTGGCTTTCAACGCGGCAATAGATTGCGTATCCATGCCATAAAGGCGCAGGCGCTGTTCTTGGTTACCTATGCGCCGACCCAATAAGAAATCAGCCTGTGCTTCCATCAGTTCAGGGCTGTATAGGGTAAACAGTAGATCACCTTTTTTTACATGGTCGCCAACGGCGCTCGCCTGTAATGTATTCACCCAGCCTTTAACGCGTATATCTATCGGATATTCATGGCGCGTACTGGCGCTAATGTTACCAAACGCTGTAACGCTTTTGCCAAATTCGCGCATAGTGACCGCCTGCGTCTTTACACCCAAAATTTGCACATATTCAGGGTCAATCTTGATGACGCCCTGCGCCGCTTCGGGCGCAGTCATTTTTGGGGTTAAGGCCATGCCGCATATTGGACAAAAGTCGCCCTCTTCTCCGCTTATATGGGGGTGCATGGGGCATATATATTCACTGGCGGCATAAGCCGGCGGCACAAAAAGGGAAAGTAATAATGTAAGCATAAAAATACGCATATGGTCGTTCCTTGTATCAAATAGGTCATTCGTCATTCAAAGCAGAATGACGCCTAGATACGGAAACGTTGTGTGGTGAGAATAAGGGCTGTGTTATATTGCGCATTATGCGGCGGCGATGCGTTAATTGGCGGGCCGCGAATAATGTTAGGGTTTTGTAAGATGAAGTGATGAGCGCCGACCATATCAAGCGGCGGATAGTCAGGCGCATCGCTTAACTGCGCAATCGGCATATAATCTGGCGGGTCTTGCAGCATCAAATCAACGCCCATGCAGTCAGCGCCGAGCATTAGGGTAGCCGCGCCATTATCGCTCGTTTCGTGACATGGCATTTGGACGCTTGCATCAGCTTGCATCGGGCAATATGTCATCGCGCACACCAGTGACGGTGTGAGCATAACGAGCATAATAAAGCCTAATAAAACCTGTTTCATAGCATCCATAATACACTTATTCGTATGAAAAAACTATAAAGTTTCAACGCTTAATGTTAATTTTGAAAAAAATGCAAGGCAGGAGAGATGAATGCAGCCCTATCACAACGCGAATAAACCACATGAATATATTGATTGCTATTATTCACGCTCACTGGGTGAAGCGCCGCATTACCCCCCTTTAGATCAAGAAATATCTGTACCTGTATGCATTATTGGCGGCGGACTTGCGGGCATTTCATCGGCGCTTGGCCTTGCGGAGCGCGGGATTAAATCCGTGATATTAGAATCTAACCGCATTGGTTGGGGTGCGTCTGGGCGCAATGGCGGCTTTGTGTCTGCCCTTTATTCGGCATCGCCCGCAAGCCTCATTAAGCGTGTTGGCCTAGAACATGCGCAAGCATTGCATAAACTACCTAAAGCCGCATTAAAGCTCATGCACAAGCGCCTAGAAGGCGTAAAGGATGCGATTATTCCGCAGCCCGAAGGTGTGTCCGTTGTATCATGGTTTAATGATGAAAAATCCGTCCGCGCCCATGTTGAGCAGCTCAACGACGTTTTTGATGAAAATATCCGCTTTATGCCACGCGAAGAAGTACGTGATGCTTATAAAACAAAGCGTTATTATGATGGCTATTTTAGACCAGATTCCATGCAGATACATTCGTTAAAATATGTTCATCACACGGCGCAAATGGCGCTATCAAAAGGCGCAAAAATCTATGAAAATTCTGCCGCAATCCGCGTCTATAAACGCCAAGATAAATGGTGTATTGAAACCGCGAGCGGCATGGTGTTAGCCGATCAAATCGTTTATTGCTGTAGTGCCTATATTAAAAACCTGCACCCAAAACTCTCCCGCGCGACACTGCCGGTTGCAACTTATGTATTGTTGACCGAGCCACTTGGTGACAAGCTTGATGAGTGTATGCGCGTGCGTAATGCCACGGCAGATAACCGCACATCGTCGAATTATTACCGCCCGCTTGCTGATGGGCGGCTGTTATGGGGCGGTCGCGTATCAATGTTCCACCCATCACAGGCGCGGCTTAAGAATATTATGATGAAAGACCTGCTGAGCGTCTATCCGCAATTAAACGGCATTAAAGCTGAAGTCGCATGGGGCGGTTATATGGGCTATGCGCGCCATGAAATGCCCCAAATTGGCACGTTTGGCGATGGTGCGTGGTATTGTCAGGGCTTTGGCGGTCACGGCATGTGCGCGACAACTGTCGGCGGCGAAGTCATTGCCGGCGCAATTGCCAATAATAATGAGGATTACAAATTATTCGCCCCTTTTGGCCTTGATTATGCGGGCAAACCCATGGGCCCAGCCATAGCCCAAGCAGCTTATTGGTATTTTCAAGGACGCGATAAACTCAAAGAATGGCGCCTGAATTAAGCGCCATTCTGGGGGTGGTTTTTATGCGGCAAACGCTTTATCGACCAAAACTTGCAGCGCTGTATAATCGGTCTTACCACTACCAAGCACAGGGATAGCATCAACATTCAGCATTGTTTTAGGCACGGATAATTCCGAAATACCGTTTTTCGAAGCATAAGCCGATAGCTGCTTCTTATCGACGTTCTTATGTGTTGTCACAACGATAAGTTGTTCGCCTTTGCGCTTGTCGGGAATAGACACCACTGCGTGTTCGCCCTCAGGATAAACATGGCTGACCATCACTTCAGCGCTGGTGAGGGACACCATCTCCCCCGCAATTTTGGCGAAACGTTTCGCGCGGCCGACAATGCTTAAAAAACCATCATCGTCAATATCGACAATATCGCCTGTGTCGTACCAGCCATCTTGCGGCGGGACAAGCACCCCTGCATTTTCAGATAAATAATAGCCAAGCATAATATTTGGCCCTTTAACCATTAACCGCCCGCCTTGCGCCACGCCTTGGACAGGTTCAAGTTTATATTCAATGCCTGCAAGCAAGCGCCCAACCGTGCCTGCCTTAACATGCATGGGTGAGTTCACTGAAAGCGCGGGCGCAGTTTCTGTCGCGCCATAGCCTTCTAATACCCGTACGCCGAAACGTTCCATATATAGGCGGCGCGTTTCGTCTTTGACCTTTTCCGCGCCAGCAAAAATATAACGCATACGATAGAAATCATAAGCATCCGCCATCCGCGCATAGCCATTTAAGAACGTATCCGTCGCAAACATAATCGTTGCGTTAGACGAGTAGACAATTTCAGGCACGATACGATAATGCAGCGGGCTTGGGTACAGAAACGTTTTTACGCCAGAAAGTATCGGCAATAACGTGCCGCCCGTTAGGCCAAATGAATGGAACATTGGCAGGCAGTTAAAAACAATATCTTGGCGGTTAAAATCGACCCGTGATGAAAGCTGTACAATATTGCTCATAATATTGGCATGTGAAAGCACAACGCCTTTGGGCATACCTTCTGATCCCGATGTGAATAATATTAAAGCGGGGTCATTTGGGCTAATATTGCGTTTCTTATGTGCGCGCTTTGCTGATGAGAGAAGCCCGCCCATCTTGTCTTTAAAGCTAATGCTTTCTTTAATATCCTCCATATAGAGAATATCTGCATATTTGGCGATTTCTTCAATCTCACTTTCAAGGCGGCCAAGTTCGACAAAGCGGCGCGAAGTCAGAACCGTTTTGACTTTTGCGGTCTGGCAGGCGCTCGTCAGTGCCTTTGCGCCAGCTGAGAAGTTCAGCATCGCAGGTACACGGCCAAACGCTTGCAGGGCAAAGAATGTCACCACTGCGCCAACTGAATTTGGCAGTAATACACCAACATTTTCACCTTGCGCTGTATAATTGTTAAGCTTGCGGCCTAGAACTTTAGAACCTAAGACAAGCTTTTTAAATTGTAATGGTTTACGTTCAATATCCTCTGCAATGAATGACTTTTTACCGTTCACATATTCAGCCTTCAGCAGTGCGTTATAAAGCGTCTGTTGACGGTCATTGGTTAAAAACATCATATCTTCCATCACATCATAGAGCTGACGTCCTGCGGCGGCGCGTCTTTGGCGGCCTTTTAGATTGTCATCAAGCTTAAACTTACGCGGTTCAAGAATAGTAATGGTGATTTTCGGGAAATTACGCAGTGGTACTTTGCCTTTCAGCCGCGCAAACGGCGTATGCTGAACGCCGTCAAGGCGGATCGGCAGGATCATCGCGTCTGATTTATCGGCAATCATCCCTGGGCCATTATAAACTTTCATCAATGCGCCTGTTTCGGTAAGGCGGCCTTCAGGGAAGATCACAACTTGATGATCTTCCTTAACTTTCTCAATCAAGCTCTTGATTGAAAATGGATTGGTAGGGTTAAGCGGAAATGCGTCAACCAGTTTTAAAAACGGTTTAACCCAAAACCACTCCGCCACAAAACTGTTAATCGCGAAGACTGGTTTACCTGGCAAATACGCTGCCAATAATGGCGCATCCAATAACGATACGTGGTTACCTACAATCACCGCACGCTTGCCTGCCTTTTCAATATTTTCGAGTCCATGTACCTCAACATTATAAAGCAGTTTGAAAATGATCCGCAGGAAGCTTTTGAATAAATGGGTCGGCAATAACGCGCAAATATAAAAAGCGACAAAGCCATTAGCGATAGCAGCAGCCAAGAATAGCTGCTGTATTTCCCAGCCCTTCGCGATTAAGGCGGCAGAGATGAGCGATGAAGCCATAACAAACAGCGCATTGACAATCGCACTGCCCGCCATAACCCGCGCACGGGTGCGCGCATGTGTATCATGCTGAATAAGCGCATTGAGCGGCACGACAAACAGGCCGCCACAAATCGCGATCATTAATATATCAACCACAATGCGCCAGTGATGCGCGATGGCAAGGAATTCAGGCAAGGTATAAAGGCTCGGTGATAAGGTCTGCACAGCGCTGCTTGAGAAATAGAGATCAACCGAAAAAACGGTGATACCAACGGCCGCAAGCGGCACAAACAGTGCCTCAATACGGCCTTTGAGCAAGCGATTATTCAATAGTCCACCAAACGCAATGCCGAGGGAGAATATCGCGAGGAAGAATGCCAACACATGTTCATTGGCATAAAGCGTTGCTTCGGTGAAGTTGGGGAATTGCGCCATAAACAAACCGCCAAGGAAATAAAACCAGGCGACGCCAAGTATGGAACGTTTAACGCTGCTTTGCTGCGCAAACGCAAAACGCAGCACATCAACAAGTTCGGTAAGCGGATTAAAGTTAATTTTAAGCCCCGTTGCTGGCGCGGGCGCTGCAGGAATAAAGCGTGATGCCGTGTAACCAATAACCGCGCAGCCAATCATAGCGCTAGCCACAATCATCGCGCCGCCATCCATTGCAATAAAGACCACGCCGGCTATTGTGCCGACCAAGATCGCCAAAAACGAACCAGTATTGAGCAGCGCATTGCCGCCAATCAGTTCATCAGCACGCAGGTGCTGCGGTAAAATCGAATATTTACTCGGGCCAAAAAATGCCGACTGGCTACCCAGTAAAAACAAAGCGAAAAATGATAAAGGCGTTGAGCTGAGCAATAGCGCCCCACCGCCGACGCAAGCAATGGCAATTTCAGCCAATTTGACAACGCGGATGATACGCTCTTTGGGGTATTTATCGGCTAACTGTCCGCCAATGCCCGAAAACAAAACGAAGGGCAAAATAAACAAACCAGCAGCTAGCGTGACGAGTAATTTAGAGTCAACACCTTCAGATGAAAGCAAACCATAGACAAGCATAACCACAAGCGCATTTTTAAACAAATTATCATGCAGCGCCCCTAAAAACTGAGTGACAAATAGTGGCACAAAACGTTTATCATGTAGCAGTGAAAATTGATTAAGCTTCATGGTCGAACTCCCCTTCGTTGATGAAGTGTATTATATGTTTATGAACAAATGGTTTCCAGCTAATAAAGCTGTGCGTTGCGGCTGTAGTTAGATGGTCTTTCATACCAATCCATTTCGTGCTTTCAACGCTAACCCGCCCATCGTGGCGCGCAGGCATAAAGGCACTCGCAATTAAATACGGCCAGCCTGTCGTGCCTGCGATAATGCCGACATCGTAATAAGGCGTAAAATGTTTTTTTCTTTGGTTCGCGGTGGTCAGCTCAAGCCCTGCTGCGCCGAACACCCACTTATATTGCGGGAAGTTTTCCAAAAAATCAGCAACTTCGCTGCCGCCAAGCGGTGGCGCGAGCATGACAATGCGGCCTAGTCTTTCTTGCGGAATAGCTTTCTTGTAATCTTCAAGATATTGACGCGTAACAAGCCCGCCCATGGAATGTGTTACAAAATGTATCTTTCCGCTGCCCTCCCAGACATGATTTTTATTCAGCTCTACTGCTATAAAACCAGACAGTTCCGCAATTTTATGACTACGTGAAGGGTAGGAAATACTTAATGTATTATAGCCAGCCTTTCGCAGTGCATAAGCCACCCCTGCCATATTGAGGCGTGAATGCCCGATACCGTGCAGAACAATCACTGTATCCTTCGCGCCAGGAACTTTATGCATCCGCGCCCCCTGACCTGCCGCATTCACACCAAGAAGGCAGAACGTAATTAGCGTGGCAAAAATGATTTTATATTTATGCTTCATTGTTTATCCTTACATTCTGAACGATGTTCAATTGTTATAATGGCACAATAATGAACAATGTTCAATAAAAAATTGAACGATGTATAATTATCAGTTATTCTTAACAAAGTGAAAGCGAGGGAAAATGGCAAGACGTAGCGATCATACACGCAATGAGTTACATGAATTAATCATCACCACGGCGATAAGAATTATCGATGATGAAGGTTTTGCCGCATTAAGCGCACGCAAAATCTCAGGCGAGATAGGCTATTCGGCGGGAACAATTTATAACGTCTATAAATCAATGGATGATTTAATTGTCACCATAAATGCCCGCAGCCTTGATATCATGGCAAGCCAAATTAAAAGCTTGCCGCATAGCGTAGGCCAAACACCATGCGATCAGCTTAAAGCCATGGCGAAAATTTATCTCAATTTCGTCCATAGTCACAAAGAACGTTGGTTTGCGCTGTTTACGCACCGCCTACCCGCAGGGCATAGCTTACCAGATGATTTCACAACAAAAATTACCGCGCTGTTTGCACCAATTGAACGTGCCATCCTCAGCTTATATGCAGAATCTTCTACAACTGGCAGCAGCAAAGACGCGAAGCTCGCGGCGCGTACACTATGGGCATCGGTGCATGGCATATGCTTTATTGACCAATCAGGTAAAATGCCACTTGTCAGCACACAGTATGATGCAAGCAACATGGTGAATTGCCTGATAGATAGCTTTGTCGCAGGGCTAAGGGCTTAGTTACGATGGATAGTGAATTGAACTTCTTCGCCTTCTACCTCATTAGGCCAGAAGACATGCAGGACATCACACATATCATCATTTATACTTAGCATATAATCAGCTACATCTTGTCCAGTGATCTCTCGCCCCTCACCAGATTTTAAAGCCGTATGCGTTATCTGTGGTGGGCTGATATCTGTATCATCCATACTACAGAGCGATATTTGATCTTCCGTATTATAAGGGATGCTTTTATGCGCGCGCTGCACCTCTCCCTGTGGCGTTTTTACTACGCCAATCAAGTCAAATGTGATGCCTTCTGGGCTATCCAAGTAAAGCTTCCAGCCGACCATATCTGTATCCATATCATCATTGAGTTTAACATGCATAATGTTGATGTTTTTCTTATGTGCATTATGCCCCCACATATAATCAGCGCTAGCCCAGAAATCAGCATCGGTTAGTCCGTGTGGGCCTGTGGCTATAAGGTCATCATACTGCACATTTGCCTGTTCTAAATATTGTGCGCCTTGATCAAACGCGCCGGATTCGCAGGCTTTCACTGCGTTATTGAGCGTTTCTTCTAACGTTAGCGTTACGGATTCAGGTAAATGGCTTTCAATAATGGCGTGATCCATCGCCTCAACATGCATCATGCATGTTTCAAGGTCTAGCCCTGCCTTAGTTTCAGCTTTGGCGTAAGTAAGACCACAAAACGCCGCGCAAACTGCGATACAGCCAATAAGTAAACGTTTCTTCATTTTGAATTGCTCCCTCAATTATTCTGCCCAAGGTAATTTTTTACAGCTCGCCGCTAAATGGTCAATGAAAAGTCGTAAGCGCGTGGATATATATTGCGTCGGCTGATACACGGCGAATATATCGCGCTGCGGGTATGATACATAATCGCTTAAGATCGGTACTAATGCTCCTGATTTTATATATTCCGCGACATAAAAAATTGGTAAAGTAGCGATGCCCAAGCCATGACAGGCTGCCTGCATAAGCATCTCACCCGAATTACATTTAAAACTGCCCTGTAGTTGAATGTTTTCGACTACGCCATTTGGCGTTTTATAACGCCATTCATGCGCCCCTGTTTGGTTACTATAGGCCAGCATATTATGCCCGCGTAATGCATTAGGGGTTTGCGGATTGCCGTGTTTCACCAAATACTCAGGGCTAGCACACAGTAAAATGGGGCATGATGCGAGGCGCTTGGCAATTAAGCTCGAATCTTTTAAATCGCCAATTCTGATTGCTAGATCGTAACCGCCACCGACTAAGTCCACGGTTTTATCATCAAAATTTATATTTAAATCAACTTCTGGGTAGCGCATACCAAATGCGGCGATCGCGCTGCTAAGATGTTTTGCACCAAAACTATGCGGCATAGTAATTTTAAGCGCCCCACGTGGGCATGATTTCATATCTTGAATTTCTTCTTCTGCTTCTTGTAAATCAGCAAGGGCACGGTTTGAACGCGCATAATATAACGCGCCCTCTTCCGTCACGCTGACCTTTCGCGTTGTACGGTTGAGCAGTTTTATTTTTAATGCGGCTTCTAGGTTCTGTATTTGTTTCGACACGGCTGATGTCGTAATGCCCAGCTGCCGTGCCGCGCCAGCAAAGCTTTCATTCTGCACGACGGCAATAAATATACTAATACGCGAAAGATGATCCATATGATTATATCCTTAATGGAAACAATGAGTTTCAATATAAGTATATTATCAATTTTATTGCAGTGTGAGAAACTAAAATTAGAAAACATCACAAAACCGCTTAGGAGGGCTGAGATGATTACAAAACATGCATATAAAGACCTCGGTCAACATAATTACAACTGGTTAAAGGCACGTTATCATTTCAGCTTCGCTGAATATTATGACCCTCAGCGCCTTGGTTTTGGAGCGCTGCGTGTCATTAATGACGATATTATCAGCGCCGGTAAAGGCTTTGGTATGCACCCACATAAAGATATGGAGATCATCACCTATGTCCGCAAGGGCGCGATATCGCACAAAGATTCAATGGGTAATGAAGGGCGCACCGCAGCAGGCAGCGTACAGGTCATGAGCGCAGGGTCAGGCATTTACCATTCTGAAAAAAACGCAGAAAGTGAAGATACTAAATTGTATCAAATCTGGATTGAGCCGCGCGAAATGAATGTCACCCCTAGATGGGACAGTAAAGACTTTCCCGCTGCGCCTGTAAATGATGCGCTCGCCTTACTTGTTTCAGGCGATAAAAAAGATATTCAAAATGGGGCTTTATATATTAACCAAGATGCCTATATATATGGTGGGGTCATTCAAAAAGACGCACGCATTACGCATAAAATTCATCAGCAGGCCTATATATTACTTTCCAAAGGCGCAGCAGAAATTAACGGCGTATTGTTAGAACAAGGCGATGGCGCATCGCTTGATAACGCCGAAGATGTTACTATCACCGCGCAGCAAGACACCGAAATACTCATCATTGATGTGCCTAAGGCGCAGCATTAAAAACCGCACTCTTTAACGCTATATTTTAGGAGATATAAAATGGCTAAACTACTTTTCTTCGCTGGCAGTGCCCGCACGGATTCATTCAATAAAAAACTTGCCGCGCAAGCAGCGCAGCTTGCCAAAGCAGAGGGCGCTGAAATAACCCTCATAGATCTTAAAGATTTTGAGATGCCAATTTATGATGGTGATCTGGAAGCCGCAGAAAGCTTGCCTGAAAATGCGGTTAAACTCAAAAAACTCTTCGTTGCACATGACGGTTTTTATATCGCATCACCAGAATATAACAGCTCATTTTCACCGCTTTTGAAAAATGCGCTCGATTGGATTTCACGCCCGCATGAAGAAAATGAAACATCGCTGATAGCTTTTAAAGGCAAAGTCGCGGCGCTTGGCGCAACGTCGCCTGGTGGCTTTGGCGGCCTACGCGGCCTTGTCCCGCTACGCATGATGCTCGGCAATATCGGCGTACATGTCATTCCGACACAAACCGCCATTGCTAGCGCCCATACAGCCTTTGACGACCAAGGAGTATTAAAAGACGAGGGTCACATCAATATGCTCCGCGCATCGATACAGGAATTTGTTAGCACCGCGAACGCACATGCCAAATAAAAAAATGCGCCGCAAATTTTCAATTTTGCGGCGCATATCTTAATTTCTTTAATATTGTTTTTAATATTGTGAGAGCTTCTTCTTACACGCCATAATCGCAGCAAAACTCATCTCGCGTTGAATAACTGGGCTGTGTATTTTACCTTGGAAACTGCTATAAGACTGCTTCCATTCATCGGCTACGCATGTACAGTAAGCTTCTTTGGTTACATTTTTACCAAGCGCGGATGTATCATAGCTTTCTCCCATGCATGTCAGATATTGTTGATGCGTTGTGGCCTCAACATTTCGGCATGAATCTCTTAATGCGATTAAAAGAGACTCTTGCGAGGCGCTCTGGCCTTGCTCAATACGTTTATTAAGGTACTCTGTCGCATAGCACTTACATTTATGGTTTCTACGGAGCTTTTCTGTATTTTCGCAAGATTTATAAATGGCGGCGCTTTCTTCAATATAGGATTGGGGCGTTTGGGATAAATCTCTGTCGCCCTCATAAAATACTGAAGCTGCGTTCATATCTCCTGCAAAAGCTGATGCCGCGCTAACGACAATAAAAGCAGAGATCAACATAACCATTAAATTTTTGACGTGATACATTGTTAAAGTGTCCAATCTGAAAATGCACCAATAGAGCTAAGTTTTGACACTATTGGAAAGGATTAAATTTTACTACGCCAATCACAGTAATCAATTATGGCTGCATCGTACAGTTTTTAATGATATAGCCATTATTGCTCGCATTCGCTGAAACGTCACAATCCGCAGGGTTAAATCCTGCTGCTTCCATGGCGGCTTTTTGTTCGGCGATGACTTTGGCTTCTTCAGCCAAATTAATGAATTTATAACCTTCCTCGCCTAATTTCTCAACGCGGAAATCTTCTATATTTGTACCTTCTGGCATATTGGCAATAAAGGCTTCTTTGGCTTGGTCAAAATGCACTTGGTCAAGCACGCTATCGCCATAAAGCCATACGCGGTCTAGCTCTTCGACTGTTTTTAATGCAGCTTCTTGGTTTTGGGCGATAGCTTCGTTCACACCTGTATATTGAAAATAGGCGTAATCAATACGTGCTTTAGCGTCGCCAGTTTCAACCGCGTCTTTTAGCAGTGCTGCGCCCCATTCATTAACATTGACATGGGCGGCCATTTCGCCAAGTTCATCAAAGCCGTAAAAGCCGTTTATAAGGCCAAGGCCAATATCACGTATCGCCCATGTTTGGCCTTTTTCGGCGGCTTCAATCATCGCCATTGCTTGCGGTGATAAATCGCCCGTTTCCGCGAGCATTTTTAATCTCTCATAAGGGTCATCAGGAATAACGATTGCAGGCTCTTCTTCTACCACTTCTTCTTCTGTTACTGGTTCTTCTATATCCGCGCCTGCATCGGCTGCGCTATCCTGCGCTGCGCCGCCAATATTATCTTCAACGCTGCCTGTTGGCGTGCTATCAACCGCATCATTCGCCGCCGCAGCTATTTCTTCTGCGCCCACGAAATACCCTGCAACCCATTCTGCGCCGCCAAAACCAATAAAGGCTGAGGTCGAATTCAAGGCTAGTTTAAGGGAATATTTTTTCCAGTTACTTTTAAAGAAATCAAATGATGATGTGCTCTCTTGCTGTGCCTTATAATCTTTAACAAAGCTTCGCGTGGTCAGTCCAACGCCAGCGCAAACCGTAAACACAGGGCCCAGTACGGCAGCCCCAGCCGCCATGGCGGCGATTTTTGCGCCAACGCCAGCTGCAATGCCAAGGGCTGCCGGTGTAAATGCTTTCTTGAGCGTGTTTTTTGTGAGCATGCGCCGCGCCACACTATTCCATATAGAGCGCAAACGGCCTTTTGGCTTATCCTGCGTCTGTGTTACGGCTGGTTCAGTATTTTCATTATTATCTGCAGCTTTATTGCTCATATCACACCATTTATATCAGGTTATCGTTATTTTCATATTCACGCGCTGTTTTGACATGAACAGCGCTAAAACGCAAGAAAAAACTAAAACATACCATTATA